>JAEEGJ010002977.1_pt1 | contig 71888 bp, 49 predicted proteins | sample 8958761 | NCBI WGS metagenome assembly JAEEGJ01 (sample SAMN16246546, study PRJNA631951) | gut metagenome | biome: gut microbiome; feature: rumen; material: RS-attached | host: Bos | place: Iran: Karaj | collected 2018-10 | reverse complement strand
TCGCTTTGGCCAGCACTTCTTTGTTCGCCGAGGCAACCTACTCTCCGCACAAGTACCAGCAGAATGACTGGTTCGCTGAATTCGGTGGTAACACTGCCATGTACGTGAACCCGGCTGGTATTTCTGAAACGGATCAGTTTGAATTGAGCTTTGGCTTCTTCAGCTCCATTAGTGGCGAAGCTAGCCAGGAATACGTTAGCTTTACTTATCCTATCGATTATAAGCACACGTGGGGATTCTCTTTCTTCGAAAACGGTGCTTCCATCGATGGTGGTAAATCCTATACTGAAAACGCATTCTTGTTGGGTTATGCATATAACCTAATCCAGTGCATTTCCTTGGGTATCGACATCTCGATCCTGCAGATTGACCAGTTCGATGAGAACAAGCACATCTCTCTGGGTGCTGACGTTGGTCTTAACTGGAACCCGATGGCCAACTCCAGGTTCGGTTACCTGTTGATTGGTGTTGCCTTGCAGAACGTTGTTCAGCCGGGCATTAGCACCGAGGAAGGCTCTAGCTCTTATTCGTTCGTCGCTCCGGGTTTCTTCGGTAGCGATCGTGACGATGCGTACAACATTCCTTCCAACCTGAACTTCTCCTTGTTCTATCGCGGTCTCAACCGTGCTTTGGAAGCCAAGGTGGAACTCTCGCTCATCGACGTGTTCCATTCCGATAAGGAAGGTGGCGACGGTATGAACCTTGAAGAAAGCTTCACGGTGACATACTTCCTCTCTCCGCACCTCGGTGTTCGCCTCCGCTTTACCAAGGAAGGTTATCCGGTTGCGGGTGCTACGGTTAACGTTAAGGATGTTAGCATCTTCCGTTACCTCGCCCTTGACCTTGAAATGTCTCACGACGACCTCTACGCCAAGAAGAACCGCGGCTTCATCTGGGCTGTCAAGCTCACGACCCGCTTCGGTGACACTCGTGAAGAGAAGATTGGCGAAGAACGCTACCGTCGCTTGAAGATTGAACCTGAAAACGACTACCGTGCCGCTATGCGTCTCTACTTGAACCGTCAGTTCCTCGAAGCTGCTTATGCCTTCGGTAAGGTCCAGACCAAGTACCCCGCATTCCACCTTGTCGACCAGGCTGCTTTCTATAAGGCAAAGTCCTTCGAAAACCTCCGTATGCACAAGGCTGCTAAGGCCGTGTACGAAGACGCTATCAAGCGCTATCCGCAGAGTGACCAGCGCGCCAAGTACCACTTCCAGTTGATGAACATCGACTATAAGGAAGGCAAGTTCACGGAAGCAATGGCCAAGTATCAGAATATCGCCCAGAAGTTCGGCGAAAGCGACGTGAAGGCTGACGCTGACTACGTTGCCGGCCAGATCAAGTTCGAACAGGGCCTCTATCAGGAAGCTGTCGACCTGCTCGCCGCCATCCTTCCGGGTAACGCCAACTACTTCTACGCCCGTTACACCATGGGTATCGCCTACAGCCGTATGGGCAAGTGGGACGAAGCCGAAAACTGCTTCCGCGACATTACGGAACAGCCGGTTTCCAACCAGTCCGAACGCGACTTGCAGGATGCTGCCAAGGTGAAGCTCGGCCACATCTACTTCTCTGGTGAAAAGCCGGACATTGCTCAGGCTGCCCAGATGTATGGTCAGGTCAAGGCTGGTTCTCCGGTGTATGACGAAGCTATGCTCGGTATTGCATGGTCCTTCCTGAAGGTGAACAAGCCCGACGAAGCCATGAAGCCGGCTCAGTGGATTATCAGCAACCTCCCGGAATCCTTCCTGGTTTCCGAAGCCTACCTGGTGATTGGTTACTGCCACTTCATGAAGAAGGATTACGACGGTGCTGCCAAGGCCCTTGAACAGGCTGAAAAGCGTACCGAACAGCCGGTGGTGGGTGCTGCTGCTCGTGACAGTGCTCGTCAGGCTTACGATGCGATGCAGGACGAATTCGACTCCGTGCAGGTCCAGGCTTTGGATCTTGCTCGTCAGCTCCCCACTCCGCGTGTGGAGAAGAAGCGTGAAGCTCTGCGTCCGTCCTTCGACAAGGCAAACAAGACGATTGAAGATTACGCTGCATTTACCCAGAAGACCATTCAGAGTGACCGCTTCGAATCCAACCGTAAGCGTATCTTGGACGACGCAGGCTTCACCTTGGCTACTGTGAAGACCAAGATGAGCCAGGGCGGCGCTTCCTCTGAAGCTGCTCAGGAACTCGAATCGTTGGAAGACGATCTCGACGTGGGCGGAGACGATATGGGTGGCTCGTCTGATGCTGGTAGCAGCAGTGAAGCTCCTGCTCCTGCTGGCGGCGACGACAACGCTGGCGGTTCTTCAGATGAACTCGGCGATGACCTCGGAGACGACTTCTAGTCTTCGGGGTTTTCCCCTTTTTAAAGAAATAATAGGTGGATAGAAAAAAATGAAAAAACTCTTGCTTGTGAGCGCATTGATTTGTGCTCTAGTCGGAAATGCGTTTGCTGCATCCGACCCCTGTAAAGACAAAGTCGCCGAAGCCAAGAAGTTGGCGGCAAAGTGCAAATCCTACAAGAAGGGCAGCTCTGAATTTAAGAAGTGCGCCAGCTCTTACAAGGTTCTCAAGAACCAGGCCGACCAGGCTTGCCGTTCCGGTGGCCTTGATGAAAAGGGCATGCGTCAGGCTATTGCCCAGTGGGAAAAGCAGGTAAACAACTGTAAGGGTAAGCAGAATAAGCGTTGTGCTTCTGCTCTCCAGCAGTTGGGCCACTACCAGTTCCAGTTGGAAGAAAAGCTCTTCCTCGATGCTCAGGGCCAGTACGAAGAAGACGTGGCCTGGTGCGCCGACCGCGATAACAAGCCGGCCAAGTGCGCAAACATCGACCAGCTCCCGAAGGCAGAGCACTCCAAATCTCTCGGCTACTTCCTCGAATACATCGACAAGTACCCGAAGGAAGACAAGACGCCGGTCGTGATGTACCAGGCGGCTGCCGTGCTCGAAGCTAGCGGCGAAGACGACAAGGCTTACCGCCTCCGTGAACGTCTCGTCAAGGGCTTCCCGGATAACGGTCTTGTGCCGAAGGCCTGGCTCCGTATGGCTGAATACCACTTCATGAACCGCAAATTCCGCGATGCTATCAACGCCTATAAGAAGGTGACAGGCTTCGAGAACCTCACGGGTAAGGAAGCGGCCCTCGCCATGTACCACTTGGCAGAATCTTACTATAACATTGCCGAATACGAAACGGCAGCTATCAAGTACTACGATTACATCATCGGTGCCGACAAGGGTAAATATCCGAACGACTTGCGCGCAGAAGCTATGGACTTCATGGCGGCCTCCTTCTCTGACTTGGAAGGTGGTGGTGTCCAGGAAGCTGAAGCTTTCTTGAAGGACAAGAAGGTCCCGTTCAAGGATTCCGTGTACTATCGTATCGGTATGAAGAACAAGGACCATGACCGTAACGAAGAAGCCGTGCAGTCCTTCAAGCGCTTGATGCAGATCAACCCGGACTACATCGACGCTCCGCTCGCCGATATTGCCATGGTTGAAATCTTCATCGTGCAGCAGAAGTTCGACGAAGCCCAGCAGCATCGTTATGTTGTTGTGAAGCGTTACGACCGCAACTCTTCTTGGTACAAGAAGAACCAGAAGTATCCTGAATCTGTGAAGAACGCTGAACGTGCAATCCGTTCCGCTATGCTTGACATCCCGCAGTTCCACCATGCGCGTGCTGCCAAGCTCACTAAGGAAGGTGACCTGGAAGCCGGTAAGAAGCAGTACATGGAAGCTATCAAGGCTTACGAAGCGTTCCTGAAGCGCTATGCCAAGGAACCGACTTGGGACGAATACAAGGTTCACATCAACTTGGCTCTTGTCTATCAGGAAATGGGCCAGTTTGCGAACGCCGCCAAGATGTTCAACTGGATCGTCGATACCGATACCACTCGCTATGGCCGTCGTCCGATGGGCTCCGAAGCTCTCCTGAAGAAGGAAGAAGCTGGTTACAACGCCGTGCTCATGATGGACCAGTCTCGTGAAAACGCCAAGAAGAACAAGTATGGCGACGACGCTGTCAAGGCTTACAAGTCCGAAGAAACCAAGGCTTACTTTGCTCAGGTTGACAAATACATGAAGAAGTTTGGTCAGAACAAGGAAGCTGCCGAACTTGCTTACAACGCTGCTATCGTTCATTACGATGCCAAGCAGTACAAGACCGCTGTGACGGTGCTCCGTGAACTTCGCCAGAAGTATCCGAACCACCAGTACATTTTGCTCATCAGCCGTATGCTTGCCCAGTCCTTGCTGGAATCCAACCAGCTCGACGAATCCTTGAAGGAATTCGAATGGCTCTACAAGCAGTATCACGATGTCAAGGCCACCAGGAACGACTCCATGGCCAAGGAAATCGAAAAGGCTATCGCAGCTGTGCTCTTCCAGATGGCTGAACAGTCCGTGAAGAACGGCCAGTACGAAAAGGGTGCTCAGGCCTACTTGGCCCTCGTGAAGCGCTATCCGCTGGTTTCCTTCTCCGACAAGGCCGTGTTCGAAGCTGGTGCCGCTTACGAAAATGCCAAGCAGTACACCAAGGCTGCCGAAACCTTCATGATTTTGCCCAAGCAGTATTCTAGCTCTCCGTTGACCATCAAGGGCGTGCTCCGTGCTGCATCTGCATACAAGAAGGACAACAAACCGCGTGAAGCTGCTACGACGTTCCTCTTCATCACGAACCAGTTCCCGCAGGATTCCATGGCCTTCCAGGCAATCGGTTTTGCCGCCCAGACCTACGACTCCATCCCGGATAAGAAGCAGGCCGCTATCACCTTCGAACTCGCTTACAAGCGTTATCCGAAGAACGAAAAGACTCCGGCATTCCTCTATAGCGCATGCTTGAGCTATGACGAAGCCAAGATGACCGACGAAGCCATCCGCTGCTCCAAGGACCTCGTTCGCGATTACCCGAAGAGCACCTACGCTCTTGACGCTGCGTTCAGCATTCCGCTGGCCTACGCCAACGCCAAGAAGTGGGATGAAGCTGCTAAGGAATACCACAACTTCATCAGGATGTACACCGAAGACAAGGAAAAGCTGATTGCTGCCTACATCGGTGCCGCCCGTGCCTACATGGAACTCAAGGAAGAAGACAAGGCTGTCGAAGACTACCGCAAGACGCTGGAAGCCTACGACAAGTACGGTTTGCAGATCAAGAACGCCGACCCGGGCATCCCGGCCGAAGCGGCTTTCTACCTCGGCGAACATGAATTCCACAAGATGGATCCGTATGTGCTCAAGGGCAAGGAAAAGGACAAGGCCAAGACCATCAAGACCTTGGTTGAAATCCTCCAGAAGGCTATGGGTCACTACTCCAAGTCTGCTGCCTACGCTTCTGAAAAGTGGACCTTCCGCGCTACCAACAAGATGGGTATGCTCTTCGTGACGATGGCCGCCAAGATCCGCGAACAGGAACTGAACGGCAAGAAGGAAGAAGAACGCTTTGCAGAACGTATCACCGTTGTGCAGCAGCTCCCGACCTATTACGAACAAGCTCGTCCGATCTTCCAGAAGAACATCGACCTTGCTCGTGACCAGGGCTTCTACAACCAAGACGTGATCGAGGCTGAAGAAGGCTATATCGAAATGTACTACCAGGGCTGCGCCGTGTTCGTCGAAGTCGCCGATGCGTTCGCCAACTCTCCGCTGCCTGACTCCGCCGCCATCGTGAAGGAATACGTGGAATACGAAGGCGCTGTCAAGGAAGACGCTATCGAAATGGCTCACGAAGACCTTGAAGCCTACCGCGAAGCTCTTAACGAAAAGTCTGAAGGTGCTAAGCAGCTTGCTATCCCGCAGTGCGCTACGGGTATCAAGGCCTCTGCTCACTACGGCATCGACAACCAGTGGACCGCTAAGTTGTTCGAAACCTTGAAGGCTCTCGATGAGACCAACGAGGCTAACAACACGAAGATCGAGAAGTTCGACCCGTCTACGCTGTTCAGCGACCCGTCCTACTTCAAGACCAAGGCTCGTCTGGAACAGATTGCTAAGTCCGAAGTCATGACTCCGGAAGAGCAGCTCAACACCTACCGCGACATCATCAAGGATGCCAAGGCAGAGAACGAAAAGCTGAAGGCCGAACTCGCTAGCTTGAAGAAGCAGCTGGCTCCGGCTCCCGCTCCCGCAGCCTCTCCGGCCGGATACTAGCGGTAAAAACAATTTTACGGGGAACCTTGTTCATAGGGTTCCCCCTTTATTTGAGGCGAAAATGGCGTTTTTTTATGGGTAAACAAAGTTTTACCCCTAGAACGCCCCTTTATCCCTCAAAAAAAATTAATTATGAACGCAGGATTTCAAAATTAACAAACAACACACTCAATAAAGGAGTACTACACAATGTCTAAAATGCTTGAATCTTTCAGCCCTGATGCAGATGGTTTCCAGTTCATGTGGATCATCTTGATCGTTTTCATGATCGGTCTTGGTTTCTCTATTGAACGTTTCGTGTACATCATGCTCAAGAGCTCTAGCGGCCGTGCTCGCTTCCTCGCTGATTTTGGCAAGCTCATCTCTTCTCAGCAGTTTGACCAGGCTCTGAGCCTCGCTAACGCTACCAACCTCCCGATTGCCCGTGTTATGGCTGCCATCGTTGGTGCCAAGAACCAGGGCCGCGACGGCATGCAGGCCGCTTGCGACGCCGTGTTCCTGACCGAAGCTCCGCGTCTCACTCGTTACGTTTCCATCATCTCCGTTATGGCTTCCATCTCCACGTTGCTCGGACTTATGGGTACGATTTACGGTCTGATCTTCACGTTCGATGCCGTTGCTAACAAGCCCGCCGCTGAACGTCCGAAGGCTCTTGCTGACGGTATCGCTATCGCTATGGGTACTACGCTCCTCGGACTTCTCTCCGCCGTGCCTCTTCTGGTTATCGTCGGTATCCTCAACATGAACTCCGAACGCCTTATCCAGGAAATGGAAGAAAAGGGCCTCAAGATTATCAACTCCCTGTCGTAATAGTCGATTAGAGTAGAACTATTTAACTGGAGTTTATAAACTATGGCAAAAGAAATCAAGAAGCCGAAAAAGCCAGATGAACCGGACCTGTTGCCGGCGATGGGCTTGTTCACGATTCTGATTCCTATGCTGCTGTCTATGACGGCGTTCCAGAAGCTTGCCATCGTCGAAGTCAACCTGCCTGAGCGCAGCAACATGATTATGGACGATACGCCTCCCGAACCCGACCAGCAGGCATTGAATCTGTCGTTGGCTGTTACCACCGATTACTTGGTGATCGGCGCACGTGGCGGTTTCCAGCCGAACGTGTACTTCAAGGAAATGTGGACCTTCCGTTGCAAGACCGATGCTAAGCTCATCACTTATGCTCCGGAAGACGTGAAGGCTGTCGTCGAAGGCGGCCATGGTCCGAAGTGCCAAGATGGTTCTGAGATGGATGCCGAAAAGTACATTTACGACATCGAATCTATCGAACTGTGGGCTATCCAAAAGGAATCCGAAGAGGATCCGGGCCGCGTGATTTGGGGCATGTATTCGTCCCAGGGCGAAGGCCGTCCGGACAGCGTCTACCTCGATGGTGCTAACAACTTCCTCGCCCTTCCTGGCGAAGGCCCGCTCGGCTTGCAGAAGCCGGCTGCTCTGAAGTTGCCGAGTGCCGGTACCCGCGTAAGTACGCTTTCCGAAAACTCTGAACGTGCTCTGAAGCCCGATGCCGCGGCAAGCAACATCATCTATGCTCTCTCTGCATACGATGTGATTGCCAAGGACCTGATTGCTATCCATACGCAGTTCATCGACTTGGAAGACGTCGACAACATCATCATCGTGGCAAACGACGATACGCAGTTCGACAAGATCATCCAGCTCATGGACCGTGCTAAGGAAGCCGGTTTCACCAAGATCAACCTTGCGAAACTGGGAGGCTAATACATGAGAAAAACTCGTAAATATAGCGAAGATGTCCCGTTCTCATTGACATCCATGATGGACATGATGACCATCATCCTGGTGTTCATGATTAAGAACATCGATGCTGAAGGTCAGTTGGTGACCCAGGCCGAAAACCTGGTTCTGCCGAACTCTACCTCCAAGATTCAGCCGAAGGAAGTGTCTTTGACGGTCGTGGTCGATAATGGTTTCGTGGTGGTCGACAATGAAAAGATTGTTCCCACTGCTGACGTGCTTGCTCAGGATTCCCTCCTCGTCGAGAAGGTGAACACTGTTCTGCAGGACCGTCGCCAGATCGAAAAGGACCATGCTCTGGCCAACAACTTGCCTGCTGACGAAGCTGGTCACATCATTGTCCAGATTGACAAGAACATCCCGTACGATGCTATGTATAAGGTGATGGCCACTTGCGGCTTCTCCGGTTACACGAACATCGCATTTGCTGTGATGATGAAGAACGGCGGGGAGGAATAACTATGGCTAAGAATGTTGCTATGGATCCGTTAGTCGCGTCGCTTATGCCGGAATCCGACAAGAAGATGGGCGCTATCGCCGGTATCTCCTTGGTCGTCGCTCTGGCTATCTGTATGTGGGCTTCCATGTACGAAGCAGTCGTTGACGAAGTCGTGTTCGAAGAATCCGCAAATGAAGATCTTTCCGCTTCTATGTCCATCGAACAGAAGGAAGAGAAGAAGGAAGAAAAGAAGAAAGAAGAACCCAAGAAGCCTCGTAAGAAGGCTGGTGGTGGCGGTAAGCCGCGTGGTAAGGGTCAGCCGAACGCTCCGCAGACTCGCGGCGTGCTCAAGCTCCTCACCGCTCAGACCAAGAACGCCTCTGCTGCTGCTTACGACCTCATGAAGAACCAGAAGTTCACCAAGGACATCGATAAGGTTCTTAAGGACGTGGCTGGCCTCCAGACAACGGGTAAGACCGTGCTCGGTGGTCGTCGCGGTAAGGCTGATGGCGGCTTCAACGAAGGTTATGCTGAAGGTGGTTCCGGTGGTATCGGTGACGGCCTTGCTGGCCTCCTTGGCGGTGGTGGCGGTGGTATCGCTACTAAGGCTAAGGGCTCCATCAAGACTCCGTCTGAACGCGATATCGACATGGGCGCCGGCGGTGGTTCCCGTTCCGCAGCGGACATCATGAAGGTCGTCCGTCAGCGTACTCCGGGTCTCCGTCACATCTATAACAAGTTCCTGAAGAAGAAACCGGGATTCCAGGGTAAGGTTACCTTGAAGTTCACGATCGCTCCGGGTGGCGAAGTTATCAGCATCTCCATTGCTTCTTCCACCACTGGTTACGGCGAATTTGATGGCGAAATCAAGAATGCCGTCAGCCGCTGGAAGTTCAGCAAGGTGAAGTCCGGTAACACGACGGTAACCATTCCGTTCACGTTCTCCGAATAATCTTTGGAAAGCTTGAAAAAAGGACCGAGCTCAGCTCGGTCTTTTTTTACGCGTTTTTTTGTTTTTGGACCTTGGGGCGTGGTCCTAAAAAAACCGAAAAAAATCAGCAAATTTGTTATAATCTATTGTTTTTATGGTTAAATAAAATTAACTTTATAGCAGGTTTTTCAACAGGAGTTCATATGAATTTCAAATCAGCTGCCGCAGTTGGCATGGCGTTCGGCATTTTGGGTGTCGGTTCCGCCTTTGCGACTTTTGCCCGTATCGAATCCATGGGCAAGAACACAACGTACATCATGGATGATGTGAGCATCTTCGATAACCCCGCAAACATCAATCTCTACCCGAACTACTTGATTGGTGAATTCGGCCCGTATACGCAGGACGTGGAGACGGGGAAGAACCTCGATCCTCAGCATCCGAACTTCGGCGGCATCTTCTCTGTTTCTCTCGGTGACGAGGGAAATCCTGACCCGCGCCTTTCCATCGGTGGCCTTTTCGGACGCACCTCCGAACTCGCCAAGTATCTGCCGACTCGCGTTATTGGCCTGTCCGCAAGCGATACGACTAAGGTCCCTGAAACGGTGACGAACTTCGACGGCTTCTTGGGCGGTTCGCTTTCCAACGGCGATGCCTGGGGCTTGCACATCTACATCGCTCACCAGGACGGTGGCGACGAGGCTGAGGACGGTTCCTACCAGGTGGCCAAGAATGCCTTTGCCTCCATCGTGCAGGCGGACGCAGGTTTGAACCTCCAGTTCGGCAGCAGCATCGACTTCGAGTTCAGCTTCGGCCTTGCCCGTATCCAGTACGGCCCCGAACATAAGAACTTCTTTGACGACGGTGACTTCTCCTTCCTCGCCAATTCTCGTGCGTTCTTCTCTCTCGACGCAATCGACGGCGAACTTGTCCCGGCGTTCTCCATGAACCTCATCCAGGCTCCGGGCATCGACGACAAGCATGCGCAGGTCGGCCTCGGCATCAACGTGGCTCTGGACCGCGGTTTCTTCTGGTTGGGCGGCGACTTCATCTGGAACCAGCTGAAGGCTCACGACTGGACGTTTAACTATGCGACGGGCGAAAGCCTCTACAACTCCCAGAACGATGACGATCCGAACTGGGACAAGCGCAGCGACATCGGTGGCATGATCAGCTTCGGTATCGAACGCAACATCTGGTGGGATTGGTTCGTCATCCGCGTTGGCGGTCAGAAGTCCATTCTCTACACGGAGTGCGACGTCGACTCGAAGAACACCGGCAACAACGGCATCTGCCGCGACAACGGCAACTTCTTCGCCACGAACCCGCTGGCTAACGGCACCGCGGACGACCATGTCGGCTTCGGCTTCGGCATCAACATCGAAGAAAAGCTGAAGATCGACGTGACCGTTGCTGAAGACCTCCTCTTCCGCAACCCATTCCAGGGCGAAGGCCGCATCTTCTCTAGAATTTCTGCAACTTACTCCTTCTAGTTGAAATCCTGAAAAACGGGAAACGCGCCTCGAGGGCGCGTTTCTTTTTTTATGATGGTTTGACCGCGCGCAAGATTTATATTTTTTCGCCATGAAATTTTTTGTTTTTGCAATAGCGTGCGCCTTGCTCCTGGGCTGTTCCGAGCCTACGGAACGTATCGAAACCAAGCTTGAAGCGTTCCTCCAGGACGACCTCCAGTTTAATGTCGCCGAGTTCCTGCATGGCTCGGGAGACCGTTCTGCCCTGCTCGATACTCCCTACTACCGCATCAAGGATTTTCGTTTGTTCGAAGGCGCCAAGGCCGAGATTTATTCGGCCTACGCCGAGGTGGACTTCTTTATGTACAAGGACATCAGGCTGCACGAGAAGCGCAAGTACCGCTACGATGCCCATTATCGCCACTGGGACCGCTACTTTAAGAAACTCTATTTTGGCGGGGATTCCTTGCAGTAGCGCACTCAGAGCTCTTCAAATAATTGTATTTTTCTTACATAGGATTATTTGGTTTTAAACCCTTAAAAAGGACATAAATTTTGTTCGGCTTATTCTCTTGTGATATTGGTATCGACCTCGGCACGGCGAACACTCTTGTTCATGTGGCCGGCCAGGGCATTGTCATTAACGAACCGACCGTGATTGCCGTGGACAGTAAGAACAACCGCGTCTCGGCTATCGGTTTCGAGGCCAAGAAGATGCTTGGCCGTACTCCCGGCGAAAGCCGCGCCGTGCGCCCGATGCGCGATGGCGTGATTGCCGACTTCGAATTGGTGGAGAACCTGCTGCAGACTTTCATCAAGCGCGTGCAGAAGTACCCGCTGTGGATGGTGAAACCTCGTGTGGTGGTCGGTGTTCCTTCCGGCATTACCGAGGTGGAAAAGCGCGCTGTGATTGACGCTGCACGCCAGGCCGGTGCAAAGGAAGTGCACCTGGTCCACGAACCGATGGCGGCTGCCGTGGGCATGGGCATTCCGGTTGAGGATCCCGTGGGCAACATGATTGTCGATATTGGTGGCGGAACCTCCGACATCGCCGTTATCGCCTTGAACGGCACCGTCTGCAACGCTTCCGTGCGTGTGGGCGGCGACGAGATGGACGAAGCCATCGTGCGCCACTTGCGCACCATGTACAACCTCTGCGTGGGTGAAAGCACTGCCGAACAGATCAAGATCCAGATTGGCTCCGCTAGCCCGCTCGAAGAAGAACTTTCCATGGAAGTCAAGGGCCACGACTTTATCGCCGGTGTCCCGCGCACCATGACCATTACCAGCACCGAGATCCGTTCCGCACTGGAAGAGCCGGTTACGGCCATTATCGAGGCCGTCAAGCAGGCTCTCAGCATGACTCCTCCCGAACTGTCTTCCGACATCTTGGACAAGGGTATCATCATGACGGGTGGTGCGTCTCAGCTGCGCGGTTTTGACGAACGTATCCGCAAGGAAACGGGCCTTTCCGTCAACGTGATTGACGATGCCCTCGTGTGCGTCTGCAAGGGCGCTGCCCGAATTCTCGAAGACCTCGACAAGTATCGTCCCGTCCTTATCGCCTCGTCCAACTAAGCCCTTTTTGGTTGGAGTCTGATGCGTAAGGCGTTCCGCTTTGTTTTAGACTTGTTTACCCAGAGACATGGCGTTGTCGCCTTTGTCTTCTTTATGCTGTTGGGTTTGCTCATGCGCGAGGCGCCGAACCCGGTGCGCGAGAGCATCGTGTCGTCTGTGCTCGGTTCCGTGTTCTATCCGGCCCAGGTGGCCTTGTCCTCGCTCAAGGAATACCGTTCCGTTGCCGAGGAGAACGAACGCCTCAAGGAAGAGAATGCGAGGCTGCGTCAGGAACTCTACCATGCAAGCGAAGGGCTGGAAGAACTGGCTAGACTCCATACGCTGGTCCGGTTTGATGACAAGTGGGATTTCCCTATCGTTACGGCACGCGTGGTTGGGCATAATCCCGGACGTTTCCTCACGACGCTTGTTGTGAACAGGGGCACCTACCACGGCATCAAGGAGAGCATGCCGGTGTTTTCTACGAAGGGACTTGTCGGCAAGGTGACCAAGGCATCGTTCGCCCATTCCAGGGTGCAGTTGCTTTCCGACCCGAACCTTAAGTTATCTGTAATGGAACGTAGGACCCGCGTAGTGGGCTTCCTCGAAAGCGCCGACGGGCATATGCTTTCGGCTATGGTGCCGACGCATGCCGGTGTCAAGGAAGGCGACACGCTGATTACCTCCGGCTTGGGCGGTATATTCCCGAAGGGCATTCCCGTGGGTCTTGTGAAGGAAGTTCGCAGGGCCGACCTTGACGTGATGCGCAAGCTTGATGTTACGCCGTTCCAGGATATCACCACGCTCGAGGAAGTGTTCATCATGCAGAAGGACCCGGAATGGGTCATTCAGGAGTTGCTGGATGAGTAAGTGGCTGAAGGCGTTCGTGCTCTTTTTGCTGAGCTTTGTCCTGCAGACGACCGTTGCGGACTGGATCAGCATGTTCGGCGTGGCTCCGGACTTCGTCATCATTTTCGTAGTGGCTGTCGCCATCAAGCGCGGCCCGGCTTCGGGATGCTTCTGGGGATTCCTCGCGGGTTTCGCGCAGGATGTCTATGCGCCGGTGGAATGGCTCGGCGCGCATGCTATATCGATGACTTTGATTGGATTCCTCGTCGGTCAGCTCGAGGAACGTTTCCTTACGCTCAACTTCCCGACGAAAGTCGGTGTGCTCGGGCTCGCCTTTTTCGTGTGCGACATGGCGTACTTCTTCTTTACCGGGCTGGAAGGGGAGGCCGTGACGAACCTTTTCTTCAAGGAAACGCTGCCGGAATGCGGGTACACGCTATTTGTCGGGGCCTTGGTGTTCTACTTGAGTATGGGGAAGCCGGCAAAGCATGCTAAATGACAATCAAGACAACGAGGCCGTACAAAGCAGGAACTGGCATATTGTCGTGTTCCTGGCTGGCGTAGGTCTGCTGTTCCTGGTGCTGGTCATCAGGCTCTACTCGTTGCAGTTTACCCATTACGAGGAAAACCTCCAGCGTTCCGAGAATAACCGCTTGCGCAAGGTGGTGCTTACTGCCGAGCGCGGATACATCTACGACCGCAACGGCAACGTGCTCGTGCGCAACAGGCCTTCGTACCAGATTGCCATCCAGGCGATGAGCCTTCCCAAGAAAAAGGAAGACCGCAAGGCCATTTTCAATAGGCTCCTGCAGATCAAGGACAAGGACGGCGAGTTCCTTTTCGACTCCCTTTCCCTGGATACGGCGTTCCAGCGCGTCAACTGGATCAAGACACGTCCCATCCGCATTCTGGAAGATGCGACCGCGGAACAGGTGTCCATCATCGAAGAGCATTCCTCCGAGCTGCCGGGTGTCATCACGCAGATCGAGTCCCGACGCGAGTATCCTTACGGTACGCTGGCGTCGCATGTTCTGGGCTATACGAGCGAAATTTCCGAAGAACAGCTGAAACAGCCGGAATACGAGAACTATTCCTTGGGCGACCGTATTGGCCAGAAAGGGCTTGAGCAGGGCTACGACCAGGAATTCCGTGGCAAGAACGGCCTGAAGCTGGTCGAGGTGAACGCGTCCGGTCGCGAGGTGGGGCAGGTGCGCGGTGTGGAAACACAGGCCCCGATTACGGGTCTGCAACTGATTTCTACCATCGACTTGAGATTGCAGAAGGTGGCGGAGGAGGCTATCCCCGACTCGGTAAAGGGCGCTCTTGTGGCCATTGACCCGCGTAATGGTGAAATCCTTGCGATGGTGAGCTCGCCGAGGCTTGACCCGAACATTTTCTCCCTGAAAAAGCGCGACCGCAACAAGGGCTGGGCCCAGGTGGCGCTCGATTCCATGCGCCCTTTGACGAACCGTGCCATTTCGGGAACCTATACGCCGGCATCGGTGTTCAAGCTCGTCACGGCGGGTGCGGGGCTTGAATATGGCGTACTCTCCGAAAGCAAGTATTATCCGAAATCCTGTACGGGGGGCTACCAGTATGGCGCCCGCTACCAGAAGTGCTGGGGCGTGCATGGCAACCTGAACGTGGTGCATGCGCTGCGCCTCTCCTGCGACGTGTTCTTCTACCAGGCGGGTCTCGATATCGACATGGCGCGCATCAACGAGTTCGGCAGGCGTTTCGGCCTAGGCGAGAAGCCGCTCGGTGTGGACATCCCCGGCGAAAAGGGCGGATGGCTCCCGGATTCCACTTCCTTCAACGCGAAGAACAAGCGCCTTGGCTGGCGTTGGGCGCGCGGACTTATTTTGAACCTCGCCATCGGCCAGGGCGAACTGGTGACGCCGCTGCAGCAGGCCGTGCTTATCGGCTCCCTTGCAACGAATAAGGGCGTGTACCAGCCGCACTTCATGAAGGAGCTGCGTGACGAGAACGGCACGCTGGTACGCCGCTACGAACCCAAGATTATCCGTTCGGGCCGCATGAAGCCCGAGACCCACCGTATTTTGATGAACGCCCTCGATTCTGTGGTGAACCATCCGGGCGGCACGGGCAAGCGCGGCGCCGTGCCCGGCATCCGCGTCGGTGGCAAGACGGGGTCGGGCGAATGGAAGAAGGGCGAGAAGACGCACGCCTGGTTTGCCGCGGTGGCCCCGCTCAACGATCCGCAGATTGCTGTCGCCGTGATTCTCGAGGCGGCGGGCGGTGGCGGCGCCAAGTCCGCACCGGTGGCCCGTAAGGTCCTTATGGCGTATTTCGGTATCGAGGAGGAGGAAACCAAGAAATGAGCTCGGGACGCTTCCTAGACAAGTCGCTCAAGTACGACTGGCTGTTCTTGGGCATCACGTTTGCGCTGATGACCGTCGGCGTCTGTTTGGTGTATTCCGCGACGACCGGCGAGGACATCCCCATGTACGATACCTTCTGGTTCAAGCAGATCATCTACTTTTTCGGCGGCAGCCTCCTTGCGGCCGGCATCGTATTCGTGAAGATTGACTGGCTCAAGAATATCGCTTTCCCTATCTATATCGTGTCGCTCGTTTTGCTGTGCATTGTGCTCTTTTTGGCGGGCGACGTGGTGAAGGGAGCCGGGCGCTGGATTGACCTAGGCTTTTTCAAGTTGCAACCTTCGGAATTTGCAAAAATCGCGTACCTGTTGACGATATCGTTCTGGCTTTCCAAGCATCCCGTTAGTTTGTTCAAACTAAAGACCTTTGCCGTTCCGGCCCTGCTGTTCATCGTGCCCTTTGCGCTGGTGCTCAAGCAGCCGGACCTGAGTACGGCGCTCGTGTTTATCGCAATGACGCTGGTGGCCTTCTTCTTTGCGGGGCTTTCTCTCACGGACCTGTTCCTCGTGGTAAGCCCGGTGTTCTCGGTGCTGCTCTCGCATTCGCAGTCCATCCTTTTCCAGGTGCTGTGGGGCGCCTTCATCTGCCTCGTTGTCTTTGCCGTGTTCCGCAGGCGCTTGCCCAAGGCCCTGATGGCGGCCATCCTCGTGGTGAACATCCTTTCGGGCTATGCGAGCTCCATGGCGTGGAACATGCTCGAACCGCACCAGCAGAAGCGCGTGAACACGTTCCTCGACCCGATGAGCGACCCGCTGGGCGACGGCTACCAGGTGCTGCAGTCCATCACGGCTATCGGTTCCGGCGGCGCAGTGGGGAAGGGCTTCGGCAACGGTTCGCAGACCAACCTCGCATTCTTGCCCGAAGAACACACGGACTTCATCTTCAGCGTGCTGGGCGAACAGTTCGGGTTCTTCGGCTGTACGTTCGTGCTGCTGCTCTTTGCGCTGTTCCTCTGGCGGGCAACGGGCATCTGCAAGATGTCATCCGACCCGTTCGTGACGCTTGTGACGATGGGCGCGTCGACAATAATCCTGTTCCACGTGGTGGTGAACATCGCCATGACTGTGGGACTCATGCCGGTTACGGGTCTTCCGCTGCCGTTTATCTCGTACGGTGGCTCTTTCGCGCTCACCTGCATGGTCCTGGTCGGATTCCTCGTGAACATGAGGCTGCACGGCCGCCAGTAGACAGCAGTTCCGACCGCAATCCCCGTTCTTTTGAAAAAGGCGCGCGTCCGCCTTTTTTTGTTTTGGGGTGGACAAAAACCCGTGCTGGAACGTCTATAGTTCCAGGAGGTCTATCATGGGTGTCTTAAGGACCATAGAGAATTTTGTTTTTGGCATGGATTGCCTCGGCTGCGGCAGGAGCTCGGAAGCGCTGGACCCGTGGCTTTGCCCGGACTGCGTGCGCCGGCTGAAGCACGAGTCAAGCGGGATGAGTTTCCCTGCTCCCGACGTGTTCTGCCTTTACCCGATGGATTCGCTGACCCGTAGGCTAGTCCATTCGCTCAAGTACAAGTCGATTCCCGGGATGGCTCGGTTCCTGGTGCGCCACTCGTCGGCGATGCCGGGAGGTGAAATCTACCAGACTGTGGATGCTTTCCCGCGTCCGTTCTTCTTTGTGCCTGTTCCGCTGCACAGGGCTCGCTATAGGGAGAGGGGCTACAACCAGGCCGAGATGATTGCGAGGGCTTTGGCCGAGCTCTATGGGGGCCGTGTGTGCCGCTGGCTTCGGCGGCGGACGTTCAGAGTGTCGCAGACCAAGCTTTCGCGCGCTCAGCGGGAAATCAACGTGGCGGGCGCATTCGAAAGCGTCCTGCCCGCGAAGTTGCCGCGGCGCGGGACGGTCTTCGTGGTAGACGACGTGTTCACCACGGGGGCGACCACGTTCTCCTGTCTGGGGGCGCTCGGGCGGGATTTCCCGTTGCCCGTCAAGGTCTTTACGCTGCTTTACGACCAGCCGGTCTCGGCGTCGGCCGACTACGCGGCGGACGTACAGGCGTTCTATGGCGTCTAGTGGGCGTTCTGCAGATTGGTCCTGAAACAGAAAAGGGCCGGCATGGCCGGTCCTTTTCTAGCGGAGGAAGAGGGACTCGAACCCCCAAGCCTTACGGCGGCGGTTTTCAAGACCGCTGACTTACCAATTAGCCTATTCCTCCAGGCGGAGTGTAAGGTAAAAAAGTTTACCATCTGTGTCAACAAGTAAACCCTTTTGCCGAAAGTTTTATACTTTTATGGTGATGGTGCCAGAAGAGCGCAAAATGGTAAAGGACGAATCGCAGAGAATTCTTCATCTGCTTTTCGAGTATATGCCCAAGATTGCGGAAGAGCGCAAGGTGGATAGCCTCCTCGTGCTCATGAACGACTTGGGCCGTTCCATCGTATGCGCAGACCGCTGCTCCCTGTGGCTTCTGGATAAGCAGAAGAAGGAATTGTGGACCAAGGTCGCTCATGGAGTCGATGAACTCCGCATTCCGATGGAAGCTGGCTTTGCCGGGCATTCTCTGGTCACTGGCGAATCTCTGCGTGTAGAAGACGCATACCTCGACGATCGGTTCGACCGCCGTAGCGACGAGAAGACGCACTACCACACGAAGTCCGTGCTGGCGGTTCCCCTCAAGAATTCTATCGGGAAGGTCATGGGTGTGTACCAGGCCATCAACAAGAAGGGTGAACCGGGCTACTTCACGCAGGAAGACCTCGAAAACCTTTCGCTTATCGCCGTGTATTCCGCTAAGACCGTGGAATCCACGATGCTCAACGCTGAACTGGAGGCAACCCAGAGGGATATCATCCATATCCTGGGCGATGCTTCCGAGTACCGCAGCCAGGAGACGGGCGACCACATTCAGCGTGTTGCCGAGGTCTCGTACAATTTGGCCAAGTTCCTTGGACTTTCTGAATCCTATTGCGAGAAGATCCGCCTGGCGGCTCCGCTGCACGACTTGGGCAAGATTGGCATCCCGGATGCCGTGCTCAACAAGCCTGGCCGCCTGAACACGACGGAATTTGCCGTCATGAAGACGCATTCCGTTATCGGGCGCGAGATGCTGCGTGCTTCCAAGCGCAAGTTGCTCCGCTTTGCCGCCGAGATTGCCGGAAGCCACCACGAACGCTGGGACGGCACGGGCTATCCCGATGGGCTGAAGGGCGAGGATATCCCGCTTTCCGGCCGTATCTGCGCCGTAGCTGACGTGCTGGACGCTCTGTCCTGCCCCCGCTGTTACAAGGATGCCTGGCCCGAAGAAGACGTCCGCGCCGAGTTCATCAAGCAGCGCGGAACGCAGTTCCAACCGGAACTGGTGGATGTCCTTCTGGACAATTGGGAACTTTTCTATTCCGGATACCGCAACAGGCGTATCTAGGCGCCGTGGGCGCCTTTTTCCCATACAAAAAGGCCCTTTCCCGGGACAATCGCAAATACGTAAATTTTGGGTAAAAAAAAGCCTCCGAAACCGGAGGCTTTTCGTGGTCCCGGGCGGAATTGAACCGCCGACACGTGGATTTTCAGTCCACTGCTCTACCAACTGAGCTACAGAACCATTTTGGTAGACCAAATTTAGCAAAAATGTGTTCCTTGTCAAGGTGTAAAGAAGATATTACCAATGTTTTTTCATTTTTTCTTCATTTTCTACTAGATTTAGTAGTGGATGATATGAATTGGGCTGTTTCTGCACGGTAACGTGCGGAATGGTTTCTTTGTTTTATAGGCGGGTATCGTGCGTTACTTTAAAATGATTCGAAATCTGATGGCAGTTGGGGTGTCGGTGTGCGGTCTGATTGCATGTGGCAATGGAGACAATTCCACGATGGAAGTTGATCCGATCGCAGATGGGTCTTCATCCAGTGTTTTGCTGGATGTTCCTTCGATAACATCCACTTCTGTGGTTGTTGATCCGCAAACCGGTGAGGAAGTGCATGTTACCGACACTTTGGATCCGGAAATTGTTGCCCGCATCAAGGACATTAACGAAGCGGGCGATACCATATGGCAGTATGATACCGTATTTGTTCCTAGGGACACTCTTGTGCGCTGGGTGGGCAATTCCGCATTGCGTATAACGGAAGTTGTTTCCATCAACCTGGATTGGCTTGATGAAGATGGTGACGATCCGGCTTGGGTCGAAATCTATAACGCAGGAGACTCCGTCGCCGACTTGAACGGCTATTACCTTGTTGAAAGTCTGGACAAGACGCGCAAGTGGGCCTTCGGCAACGAAATCATCCGTCCGAAATCCTTCCGCAACGTATTTATTTCCAAGAAGAACATTCCGAAGGCTTCCGAGGCCAAGGATGTCGATAATCGCCATTACCGTACGCATACCAACTGGAGACTCGACAAGAATGGCGGTACCATCTACTTGATCGACAAGTTCTACGGTGTCCGTGACACAGTGCAGTTCCCTGTGCTTGAACCGGGCATGAGCTGGGGCCGTGTCGATGGCGGTGGCTGGAGGTACATGGAAAAGCCGACTCCTGAGGCTCCGAATACCGAAGCCGAAGCATATCAGGGTGTTGTGCCCAAGTTCAATTTCGGTTCGGCAGGTGCCGGCTTCTACAATTCTCCGGTCACGCTGAAGAAGCCGAACGTGTCTGATGGAACCAAGATTCGCTGCACCAAGGATGGTTCGTTGCCGAACGAAAACTCCGAGGAATTCAAGAGCGACATGACCATTGACCATAGCATGGTGTTGCGCTGCGCTGCTTACAAGGATGGCTTCCTGACGAAGGATGTTGTCACCAACACTTACTTTATCAATGAACAGGTCAAGATGCCGGTGGTGGCTGTGACTGTGGACTCTGTTTTCTTCAGGGAAAACTACGTCAAGTGCGATGCCTCTGACCCTGACGAATGCCCGAAAGGCATGTATGCCGATGTGGAACGTCCTGTCCATGTGGAATATTTCGAGAAGGGCAGCGATTCTAAGGAAAAGGCCTGGGAAATAGATGCTGGCATCTCGCTCATGGGTAACTGGAGCCGTGTCAAGGACAAGAAGTCCGTTGCCATTGTGATGCGTGAAAAGTACCAGAATGGGCGCATCAACTACCCGCTGTTCCCGACAAACCCGAATGTCACAAAATACAAGGCTTTCAATCTCCGCAACAACGGTAACCGCTTCGTGAGCGACTACATTGAAGACGCTATGGGCGGTGAAATCTTGAACGGCAGCGGTGTGGATTACCAGCACAGCCGTCAAGTGGTCGTGTTCTATAACGGCCATTACTACGGTATCCACGACATGCGAGAACGCTTCAACGAAAGCTACATCGAATCCAACTACGGCATCGACAGCAAGTCCGTTGATATGGTGAAGCACCTGAACGATAGCTTGCATGCCAATGGCGGTTCCACGGATGGTTACGAGCAGATGCTCAAGTTTATCGGCTCGAACGATTTCTCTGGTGAAAATAACGCCAACTATGAAGAAGCGAAGAAGTTGATCGATGTGGGTAATTTCGCCGACTACATGGCGGCCGAAATCTACATCCACAACGGTGACTGGCCGAACAACAACGTCCGTGCCTGGCGCAGTCCCGAGCAGCCTTGGAAGTTCATGGTCTACGACTTGGACCATGGTTTTGGTTGGCAGTGGGGCGTGAACGATGGTGAATTTACGGATGGCACAAATATGTTCAGCTGGATTAAGAAGGGTGGTGGCAATAAACCCTGCAAGGAAACAGGTTGCTTTGCCAACCTGTACATCCAGCTTATCAAGAATCCCGATTTCAAGCGCCTGTTCATCAACCGCAGCTGCGCCATGTGGAAGGGCTACCTGAACGGCGATAGGGTTTCGAAGGTCGTCAACGATATGGCCGCTACCATACCGGAAGCCGAGAAGGACAGGGACCTCGAAAAATTCAAGCAGAACGAAATGTACTATCCGGGCGGTTTCGACTGGAAGGGTGATCGTCTCAAGGAATGGGCAAGATCTCGCGATGGTGAAGTCGTCAGCCTCTACAAGGGCGAATTCTTTGAAGATGATGAAAATGCCAAACTTGTGACGGTCAAGATTAAAGCCGATGGTGATGGCACGGTGCTCATGGAAGGCATGAATCTGCCTGGAACGACTGCTCCGACCAATTTCGAAGGTAAGTTCTTCAACGGAATGCAGATGGAACTGACTGCCGTGGCGACGAACGGTGCTGTGTTCAAGAGCTGGTCGGGTTGCGAAGCCGTAGAAGGCAAGCCGGAAACCTGCATTGCAACGGTTACGGATGGTTTGTCGATTACAGCTAACTTCAAGTAAGATTGCAGTTGAACCGAAAATTTACGCGCGGGCTTTTAAGTCCGCGCTTTTCTTTTTTGCATGCGGCCTGTGCTAGGTATATTTCTAAATTTGTGGCATGAAAAGTCCCGTACGCAAGATGTTCGACGATATTGCCAACCGCTATGATTTCTTGAATCATGCACTGAGTTGCTGTCAGGACATTCTGTGGCGCCGGAGCTGCTGCCGCGAACTGAGGCGTATGAAGCCGGGCAAGCGCCTGCTGGATTTGTGCGGCGGTACGGGCGACTTTGCGGCGACCTACGAAAAGTTTAACGGTGTACAGGATGTCGCCATTCTGGGCGATTTTTCGTATGGCATGCTGAAGGGGGCCGCAGGCAAGAAGACGTCGGCTGTTCCTGTGCAGCTCGACGCAATGAAGATGCCCTTTGCCGACGGTTCGTTCGACGTGATCCTGAACGGGTTCGGGATGCGCAACCTTCCGGATGCGGAAGGGGGGCTGAAGGAATCGGCCCGAGTGCTTGCCGAGGGCGGGTTCCTCCAGGTGCTCGAATTCTTCTCGCCGCGCGGGGTGTTCAACAAGTTCTTTTACAAGAAGCTCGCTCCGCTGTTCATCCCGGTGCTCGGTGCGTTTTTCAGCAAGCGCGATGCGTATGAGTACCTGGTGAATTCGATTCTCCGTTTTTTGCCTGTGGCGGATTTTGTCGCCTTGGCCGAGAAGAACGGCTTCGAGCTTGTGCATGTGAAGCCCTGCTTTTTCGGGGTGGCGTTCCGCGTGCTGTTGCGCCGCAAGCCTAACGTTGTGGCGGGAGGTGAAGCATGAGCCGCTATATTCTCGGGGTGACGGGTGCGAGTGGAGCTATTTATGCCACGCGTACGGCGATGCACTTGAAGCGCCTCGGGCATGATGTCTCGCTGATTGTGACGGCGCCGGGCCGCGAAGTCGTGGAATACGAAGGGCAGAAGGCGCTTTTTGATTATGCCGACAGCGTGTTCAATGTAGACGATTTCTTTGCGGAATGCGCGAGCGGTTCTGCCGACTATGCGGGTATGGCCGTTGTGCCGTGTTCCATGGGAACGCTTGGCCGCATTGCTGCGGGAACGTCCGACAATTTGCTGGTACGCAGTGCGGACGTTTGCCTCAAGGAACGTCGTCCGCTGGTAATCGTGCCCCGCGAGATGCCGTACAACCTGATCCATATTGAGAACATGGAGCGCGTGACCCGTGCCGGTGCCGTGGTGATTCCCGCTTCGCCGCAGTTCTACAGTAAGCCCGCCACTATCGAAGACCTCGTGGATACCGTCGTCGCGAAAATCCTGAAACACCTGGGTGCGGGTTCGGCTGTGGACTGTGCCGGAATCGTCAAACCGTGGGGAGACCCAAAAAAGACTTGATTATGTTGAAGAAGATTCTCGAATTCGGCCATCTTGTTCGCTTCAGCCATTCGCTGTTCGCGATGCCTTTCGCCCTCGGTTCCATGTGGGTCGCGGCAAACGGTTTCCGCGGCATGGAGGTTGCTGCGGCTGCCAAGATGATTGTCCTGATCGTGGGCTGCATGGTGACCGCCCGTAACAGCGCGATGACCTTCAACCGCATCGCCGATGCCGATATCGACGCGAAGAACCCGCGCACGGCAAAGCGCCACCTGCCTGCGGGCCGCCTGAGCCGCCGCTCCGTATACGCATTCCTCGCCGTGAACGGAGTGCTTTTCGTTGCCTTCGCCTTTTTGCTGCAGCCCCTCGCGGGCGCCCTCGCGCTTCCCGTGTGGCTTCTGCTGCTCTCGTATTCGTACTGGAAGCGCTTCTCGTGGCTCTGCCACTGGTTCCTCGGCTTCGCCATCGGAATGAGCCCGCTCGGCGCCTGGATCGCCATCCGTGGCGAGTTTGCCGTGTTCCCGATATTCCTGCTCGTGATTCTCATGCTCTGGATGGGCGGTTTCGACATCATCTATGCGACGCAGGACGAAGAAATCGACCGTGCGATGGGATTGCATTCGGTGCCCGCCCGTTTCGGACGCAAGCGAGCCTTGCAAATTGCGTTTTGGAGCCACATCGCCATGCTTGTGCTCTGCGTGGCCTTTGGCCTTTTCTGGGGCATGGGTGCCCCTTGGTGGGCGGTGACGGCCCTGATGGCTGCTGCCGTCCTCTACATTCACTTGTTCCGCAAGTCCGATGACCTGGACGCTATGAACCGGGACTTTTTCCTGGCGAACGTCGCCATCAGCGTGCTCGTGATGGCGGGACTCATCGTGTGGATTTGCATGGGAGGCGACGTCAATGCCCTTTATTAAAAAGCCCTTTACCACCGAAGACAAGATCAAGATGTTCGAACGCATGGGCTCCACTGCCGCCGTCATCGCGCTTGTGCTGGTTGTCCTTATCGAGACGGGCCTTGCTGGTGAAAACAGGGAAGCCGCCGATACGGCTCTCACAGCGATGATCGTGGTGCTTGCCGTCTCGCTTGTCGGCAGCATGTTCTTCAAACGGAAAAAATAATCCCTAGATTTCCAGGTCTGCGCTGTAGACGGTCTGTATCTCGCCGTCGTCGCATTCGAATTTCAGGCTGCCGTCTTCCTGCATGTCGAGAATCTTGCCGTGCTTGCGGACGGGCTGCCCGCTCATGTCCAGCTCGATAATTGTGCCCGGGGCCCCGATGAACTTGTCCATCTTGCGCCAGGCGCTAACCCACGGGGCAATGCCGAAAGCCGTGAACTGCTTCACTGCGCGTTCCAGGCTCCCGATGAGAGCCTTCAGTAATCTTTCCCTGTCCACTTCGAATCCGAGAATCGCCTTGAGCGTCGTGACTTCGCGGTTGAGTTCCGCATAGTCTTCCGGGTCGCTGTTCACGTTGATGCCAACACCCATGGACAGTGCCGGGACGGTCTTGCCGTGCGAGTTGCTGACCGTGCTGGCCGGGATATAGACAATCTCGGAAAGGATTCCGCAGAACTTGCTCCTGCCGTAAAGGATGTCGTTGGGCCACTTGACGGTAATCTTTGTGCCGTCGCTTGCGGGGCTCTCCTGCATCCCGGTGAAAACCTCGGCGAACGTGAGTGCCGCCACCTGGGTAATCTGTGCGAATCGCTTCGCGGGAATGCCCTCGAGCGGGATGAGGATGTTGAAGTAGAGGTTCTTGCCGACGGGCGAACTCCACGTGCGCTCGTGGCGGCCGCGTCCTGCGCTCTGCGAGTCCGCGACAAAGAGGGTGCCTGGCGGAATAAGCCCTTCACGGGCCTGTTCCTTCATGAGCGTGTGCGTGCTGCCGATATTGTCGAAAAGTCTAGCCGGTGCGCTGTCGAAGCCGAATACTTGCCAATCGTGGAACTTGTGCGTTTCCATCTGCGGCATTGGCTAGTCGTCGTCCTTGCGCTCGTCCTCGAGCATCTTCAGGGCTTCTTCGGGGAAGATATTGAAGTATTCGCGCTTCTTGTCCTCGAAAAGCTGCAGCAGGCGTTCCTGCTCGAACTGCTCGCGGTCGATATTCTGCATGAAGAACTCGTCACGGGCGAAGTCGCGGGTGGTCATCAGCTTCTTGATGTCCTCGGAGAGGTCCACCTCGTCCCACAGGATGTAGTAGGACTGAACGTCCAGGCTGCCGAAAATGTCGACGTTCAGCATCACGGAGTTGCTCTTGCTGGAATCGACGAGCTCGACCCTGGTTTCGCGCTTCTCGGGACGGAAGACGTCCACGTCGTTGACCTTCTTGTTCAGGTCCTGGGCCGCAGCGGGCAAAGCCAGGATGGCGCAGAGGGCCAAAACGCCAAAAACGCACCGGCTAATTGCCCGGTGCTCGAAATGCTTATGGTAACCCCAGCGTCTCATACACATACAATATAATTTTTACATGGGCGTGTAAGTAGGGAAAATTTCCAGATTTCGCACAAATTTCAAAACCTGTGAGTAAAAATACGGGTTTTTGAAGAAATTTGGGCGAAAAACGGGTCTGGTGACCCTTTTACGGGGCGAGCGGCATCCAGGGCTTTACGGTATCGATGGACTTGAGCAGTCCCTGCCGGTTGCGACGGATGGCAGCGGCGGCGATCATCGCTCCGTTGTCTGTGCTGAGGCTCCTGTCGGGGATGCAAAAACGGATGCCATGCCTGCCGCAGTAGTCCTGCAGGCGTGTGCGCAGCCACGCGTTCGCGCTCACGCCGCCTCCGACGACGAGCGTCTTCATTTTGGTCAATTTGAGGGCCGTGATGGTCTTTGTGACGAGGCTGTCGACGATGGCGTCTTCAAGCGAAGCGCAGATGTCGCCGAGGTGCCCCTTGATGAAGTCGGGTTCGTGGGTTTCCGTGTAGCGGAGCACGGCCGTCTTGAGACCGCTGAAAGAGAATTCGCAGTTGTTGTGGATGTGCAGGGCTCGCGGGAAATCCACGAACTTGCGGTTGTGCCCTTGGGCGAGCTTGCTGATGGTCGCTCCCGCGGGGTACTTGAGGCCGATGAGCTTGCCGCACTTGTCGAAGGCTTCGCCGGCGGCGTCGTCGCGGGTGCGGCCGATGCTCGTGTACTTGAAGCCGGGTTCTTCCAGGATGAGTTCCGTGTGCCCGCCCGAGACCGTGAGCGTGAGGAAGGGCGGCTCGATGTCGGGGTTGCTGAGCCATGCGGCGGCGAGGTGGCCTTCAAGGTGGTTCATGCCGTATGCCGGGATGCCCAGGTCGCGGGAAAGTCCCTTGGCGAAGCTTGCGCCGACGAGCAGCGGTCCCATGAGCCCGGGGCCCGTGGTGTAGGCGATGGCGTCGATGTCCTTGAGGTCAATGCCGGCTTCCTTGACCGCGGCCTCGGCGATGGGGGCGATCTTCTGCAGGTGGGCGCGCGCGGCGATTTCGGGGACGACGCCCCCGTAGAGCGCGTGCTCGTCTATTTGGCTGTAGAGCGGGTTCGATAGCACCTGGAGCGGTTCATCTTGCAGTACGGCGCAGGCGGTCTCGTCGCAGCTGGATTCAATACCAAGCCAGAGCACTATTTGCCCTCCTCTTCAAGGTCGTCCATCGTGAACACGGTGGGCTTGGCCGGTGCCTGCGTGGAATCAGTCTCCGTTTCGGTGGTGGGCTGCGGAATCTTCCGCTGCAGGCGCACCTTGTCGGGCTTGATCTGGATGCCCTTGATGCTCAGGTCGGTGTTGATGTTCTTGTCGATCATCAATCGAACAGTGGGCGGCAGGCTGTCTACGTCTTCGATAGCGAAGCGGTTGATTTCCACGAACAGGTCGAGCGCTTCAGCCTTCAGCGTGTCCAAGATCTTTTCGCCACCGGTGATTTCTACCTCGACGGTGTTTGGAACGAGGCTCATTTCGTTCTTGTCGTAGCGGCCAATCAGATGGACCGGAATGCTCTTGAATACTTTGTTTGTAACCTTCTGGACGTCAATGGAAATTTCGATTGAGGAATCGTTCGGCGCGACATAGGCTGGCAGCTGGTCGAAGCGGAGCGGGACCGTGTAGCGGCCGGGCGCCTTGACGGAATCGTAGCGGATGGAATCGGTGGGCACTTCGATGATGCGCATGAGTGCGTTGCGGGCACCGGACACGTTCAGACCTTCGGGATTGAGTACCGGGTCGCTCGTGATGATGTAGCCGTTGGCCGGCCTGAACGTCACGTTGGACTTGATCGGGACGTTACGGACGATGCGCGTGTCAATGTCGAGGTCGATAAAGCTGAGCCTTTCGTCGGAGTCCACGTAGTGGATGTTCGGGAAGTTTGGTGCGGAGTAGTTCTTGGAGCCGATATGCACTCGGTGGCTGCCGAGCTCGATGTCGTGCAGGTCCACGACGATGCTTGCGCCCTTGGCTTCCTGCGAGCGCATGCGGATCAGGTCGAATGGCCTGCCTTCCACGGTGATGGGCATACTCTGCGGCGGCCTCGATGCGATGGCGAGCGTCTCGGGGAGCTTCGAGAGGATGATGGGGGCTTCTATCTCGAGCTGGAAATTCTTAAGCGAGATGACATAGAACCAGAGGGCAATCCCGAAAAGGAATGCTGTAATCTTTAATGCGATGTGTTTCATGTTCGCCCCTAAATGACTCCCGTAAATTTAGTTATTATTCGCATCGTGTTAGGTCAATTAGGTTACTTAGTATCGGAATCCTTCAGGGGATGGAAGCAGCACCGTACGGTCATCCTGCCTTCCCTCGTCACGATATTCCTCTGCTCGCTGCTGTTGGCGTCGTCTTCGCTGTTCCTCGGGGGCGCCATGCGCGTCATCGATACCGAAAAGTCGCTCTACGCCATCGAGGCCTTCTTGCCCGGGCCCATCCCGGACGATTCCGTGGCGGCTGTGCGTTCCAGGCTTTTGCACATGAAGCACGTGGACAGCGTCGAGTACGTGAGCGCCGACAGTGCCCTGGCCGACTTCCGCAGGCATTTTTCGGGCGACATGCTCGACCTGGTGGATGACAATCCCATCCCGCCCTTTTTCCGCATTACCCTGGACGACAAGAGCAAGACCCCGATTGACCTTATCGAGGTCCGCAAGTCCGTTTCGCGCGATGGCGTGTTCGAGGAGGTGCAGGCCCCGGTGGACTGGGTGAACCGCATCGCCGAATGGAAGTTCAAGATGGTATTTTGGCCCGTGACGATATGCGTCCTCTTGCTCGTCACGCTTTCGCTCATCATCTGCAATTCGGTCCGGCTGTCTTTGCTTTCGCGCAAACTGCTTGTCGAGAACATGAAGTATGCGGGCGGCAGCACCTTCTTCATCCAGTTCCCCTTCGTGCTGGAGGGCTTTGCCCAGGGGCTGCTCGGCAGCATTGCCGCGGTGGTTGTGCTCTGGATGGTGGTGGATGCCATCACGGAATCATTCCCGATAGTCGGTAGCTATGTCGACGGGTTCGGGGGAATTCTGTTCCTTGTCGTATTCGCGGTATCCTTCCTCTCGGCCTATTTCAGTTTCCATACGGTGCGCGGGTTCCTCAAGATCAAGCGCAACGAGCAGGAATAAAGACCCATGCGCCTGTTTGCCATTCTCCTGTGCCTGCTGGTCGGTCTTGTGTCTGCCGCCCCCAAGAAGACGGATGCGCAAATCAAGGAGCAGAAGCAGGCGCTCAAGAAACTCGAAAATGACCTTGCCAAGAAGCGCAAGGAACTTGCGATGCTCGAGAGCGAGGAGAAGGGCGTCATCAACACGATTTCGCTTCTAGACCAGAACCTGAACCAGACCCGAACCTACATTGCGGAACTTGCGAAAAGCGAGGCCATGGTGCAGGGGGCCGTGGTGCGGCTTGCCGCCGACATCGATTCGCTTGACCGCAAAATTGTCGAACGCAAGGAAGCCATGAAGCGCCGCATCCGCAGCCTCTACGTGAACGGCAGGCAGAGCGAGGCGCTTGTCCTGTACAATCTCCTTTCGCAGAAGGGCAACCCCGACCGCCAGGTGTACTGGGTGCACCACATCCTCAACGAGGACCGCGAACAGGTGCTGCTCCTCTCGCGCATGATGTCGGAGCGCGACGAGATGAAGAAAGCCGAACAGGACCACCTGAGCGACTTGAACAGGATGCGCAGCCGCAAGGCTCAGGAAGAGAAAGGCCTCGTGACGCAGATGAGCAGCCAGGAGAAGATGCTGTTCTCGCTGAAGGAAGACAAGAACATGCAGAAGAAGGCGCTGCAGGAATTCGAACGCAACCAGAAGACCATGCAGGCCCTCATCAAGAAACTTGAGGAAAAGCGCAAGAAGGAAATCGAAGCGGCGAAGAAGGCCGAAGAAGAGCGCAAGAGGAAGGAGAAGGCGGCCAAGGCCAAGAAGGGCAAGGGCGGCAAGCCCGCGAAGGAAGAGAAGGTCGTCAAAAAACCGCAGGTCGCCGTGACGACTCCGGTGACAGGCCCGAAATGCATGCCGCTCAAGGGCGAGATTATCAGCAACTACGGCTTGCAGGAACATCCGGTGTTGCATATCACCACGCGTAACCTCGGCGTGGAAATCCGCGGCAAGAAGGGTGCCGCCGTGCGTGCCGCTGCCGCAGGAACCGTGGCGATGGTTGCAGAGATTGACGGCCGTGGGCCTTCCGTGATTATCGAGCACGAGGGCGGGACGTATTCCGTGTACGGGCACCTCCAGAGCATCCGAGTGCAGGAAGGCAAAACGGTAAAGAATTGCGAGGAAATCGGCACCGCCGGTGACATTGCGTCTTTAAATGGAATTAAATTGTATTTCCAAGTTAGCGAGGGTACGCAGACCGTGGACCCTCTTGAATGGTTGAAACAGAAATGATTGAATATCGCTTGAACGGCCCATCGTCCCAGAACCGACAGCGCATCCGCCTCATGGCGGCGCTGCGTGAAAGCCGGTTCCCGCAGGCGATCCTTATCGACGGGCCGGTGGGCATTGGCAAGAAGGCCCTGGCGATGGAAATCGCGAAGGCCCTGCAGTGCAGTTCCGGGGAATCCAGACCCTGCGGGCATTGCTTCGGCTGCAAGATGGCTGCTGACCCGGGCAATACAGACAGCTGGGTCGTTCCCATGGAATCCAAGGAATCCTCCGCTCGGAGTGCCTCCGACGTGTCGGCGGGGAGCACCGCCAAGACGGTCCAGGATTACAAGCAGGCCTACATCGAAGAAATTGTGAAGAACCCCTACCGCATCGACGTGTTCAGCGCTGCGGCGGGCATAACGGTGGACCTCATCCGTAACATGACGGCGGGGTTCGCCCTCAAGGGCGACCGCGTTCGCACGATTATTGTCGCGGAAGCGGATCGCATGAACGATTCCGCTGCGAACGCCTTCCTCAAGACGCTTGAGGAAGTCCCGCCGGACACCTACTTCATTTTGACGACCAGCAGCCGCGAGCGTCTGTTGCAGACCATCCGCAGCCGCTGTCTTGCATTGCACCTTCTGCCGCTGACGGACGACGAGGTCCGCGAGATTGCGGTGGAGTATGCGAACGACGACTACGACGAGTCCGCCGTTACCGATGACGTGGTGGGGCTTTCTGTGGGTTCCCCCGGCAAGGCCATGTATTACGCACAGCACGCTTCCGCTTGGCTCGACCTGTCTGCGCGGTTCGTGAACCTTTCCCTTTCGGGCGATTACACCGACTTGTTCTTTGAACTGGAAGACGCGGGCATCGAGGATGCCGCCGTAGCGAACCGCTTCCTGGAAGTAGTCTCGTTCCTGCTGGCCGACATGGCCCGCAGCATGGCCGGGGCTCCGCTGCGCATTGCCGATACGACGGCCAAGGTCGATACGTCCCGTTATCCGCAGATCGACTCCAGCGCGGTCGACCTTGCCTTGGTCGACGTCCAGGAGACCATGTCGCGCATTGCGAGCCGCCGCACGTCGCCGCGTGTGTGCATCCAGGCCCTTGCGGTCAAACTTTTTGAGGGGGCCAAGTGATGGAAGAACTGGTCGCCTCCACTCTGGCCCGCGAACTCAAGGTGCCGCACCTCGTGGCGCGGTTTCTCGTTTCGCGCGGGGTGAAGAATGTTGGCGACGCCTACCGGTTCCTCTACGGCAGCGACAGCGACATCGCAGACCCGATGCTCATGATGGGCATGGGGGAGGCCATCGCCTGGCTCCTGGAAGTCCAGAAGACGGGTGAAGAGATTTTCATCTTCGGCGACTACGACCTCGACGGCATGACTTCGGTCACGCTGCTCAGCAAAGCTCTCGCCGAAATCGGCATCGCCACGCAGTGGCGCCTGCCCAACCGCTTCGGCGATGGTTACGGGCTTTCCGTCAGCGCCGTCGACGAGATGTACGAGGCCGGTGCACGCAACCTAATTACGGTCGACACGGGCATCACCGCGAACGCTGAAATTGCGCATGCCAAGGAACTGGGGATGCGAGTCATGGTCATCGACCACCACCAGCCCAGCGGCGACGGACTCCCCGTCTGCGACGTGCTGCTCGACCCGCACCAGGATGGCGACGCCTACCCGAATCCCGAACTCTGTGGCGTCGGCGTTTCGTACAAGTTTGTATGTGCCCTGTTCACAAAACTCGGCCGGCCCGTACCGACGCGCTTCCTCGATTTGGTTGCGCTGGGGACTTTGGCCGACCTCGTGCAGATGACGCCGGAGAACAGGCGCTTCACGAAGATTGGCCTCGAGCACTTGCGCAACAGCGAATGGCCGGGATTGCAGGCCATGTACTCTTCTCTCATGAAGTCCGGCAGCAGCGTGGGCGGCATCGACGTGATGTACAAGTACGCTCCGCTCCTCAATGCGCCTGGCCGCATGGAACGTCCCGATCCGGCACTCAAGTTGTTATTGAGCGCAAGCAAGGCCGAGGCGATGACGTTGCTTTCGGAACTCAAGAACTGGAACGCCCGTCGCAAGCAGAAGGAATCCGAGATTACCGAGATGGCACTCAAGAACGTGCGCGAACAGTACGGCGAAAAGGTTCCCGAGGTCATCGTGGTGGCGGGGGAGAACTGGCACGTGGGTGTCATCGGCATCGTCTCCGCGAAACTCGCCCAGGAATACCACAGGCCCGCGGCGGTGCTGTCGATTATCGACGGCATGGCGCACGCAAGTGCCCGCGCCGTTCCGGGTTTCAACTGGCACAAGGCGCTTTTCGACGTGCGCGATTTGTTCGAACGCTGGGGCGGCCATGCGAACGCCGCCGGCTTCTCGCTTGCCGCGACAAAGATTGACGAACTCCGGGAACGGCTGGAAGCCGCCGCCCGTGAGCAGGGCTACACCGGCGGCGGTCCCGAGGTGGACGAGGCCCACCGCTTTGATATCGAGGTGGCTCTCCGCGAACTTTCCGTGGCCCCGTCGCTGTCTCACCCGAAGGCGCACACCGTGCTCGACTATTTTGAACTGATGGAGCCGTTCGGCGGCAACTTCCCTTACCCGGTATTTCGCGCCGAGGGCGTGAAGGTGCACCGTGTGCGCGAGCTCCGCGGTGGGCACCTGCAGATGGAGCTTTCCCAGGCCGGGAGCCAGTCCTATTCCGCCATCGGGTTCGGGCTGCGCAAGAACAAGGTGCTTGTCGGCAAGAACCGTCCACTGTCCATCGTCTTCGAGCCCACGTGGAACTACTACAACGACAAGAAGACCATCCAGCTTTGCGTGAAGGCTATTGAGTAGGGGGCAGCATGCTGAAGCGCGATATTCCTGTAATTCTTTTCGCACTGGTGTTCCTGGTCATCGCTTATGGCCTCATCACCACACCCCCTCGCTACGCCCCCGTCAAGCCGCAGATGGTCATGGAGGAAGTCGAGGAGTTCGTGCCGCAGTCTTACTACAAGGGCCGTGTCGTCATGCCCGACGTTGACGACCTGTACGTGCTGGAAAACAGCGCCGGCCGCGACGTGCTCAAGCTCGGCAAGTCGTTGCAGGGCAGGGCTGCCGGGCTCCACTGGCTTGCAGCGCCGCACTTTCGCACCTACAACGACGACGTACTTGTCGGCCTCAAGCTGACAATCGATTCAACGGGTCACATCGATTACCCTGAAATTCTTTATTGCAATACGAACGACGACGATTTCAAGTGGAAACTCATCCACCACATCAGGACGTACTGGGTATACCCGCGCACTAAGGGCGGGATAACCGAGTTCTGGTTCCCGGTCCGCTGGCTTGCGGAATACTAGGCCCTAAGGATCTTGAGCAGGTCGGCGGCTCGCTTCTCGATAAGCACGAACGCTTCGAACATGCGTGCCTCGCGCCACTTGACCAGGTACTTCGCGCGCCATTCCTCGGCCACTTCGGCGGCCGGCTCGTGTTCCTTCTCGTTCCTGTACCAGACTTCCTTCTTGATTTCCTTGATCATGTCGCCCATTTCGGCGGCAGGCTGCAGGGAACCCTTGCAAAGGAGCAGGGCGCGCAGGTTGTCGAGCAAAATCTCGTCGGTCGGGTTCTCCGCGTCGTCGCGGGCGCAGTCCCAGATTTCACCACGATGGCGCTCGGTCCAGCCCATCAGGTGTTTCTCAGTCTTGTCGAGTTCGCCCTTGGCGAGCTTTTCTTCTACCGCCTCGCGGGGGTAGTAAATGCTGTTGGGGTAGAATTCTATCATGTTTTACTCGAAATTTTACGAAAAACCTTTTTTTAATGCCCGGGGCGGGACTTGAACCCGCACGAGGTTGCCCCCAAGGGATTTTAAGTCCCCAGTGTCTACCATTCCACCACCTGGGCAGCAGTGAGTTGCCTTGAAAATATAGCAAAATTTGTTAACTTTTATTTTATGAAAAAATCAACCTCCCTCTTTTTTGCGCTGGCCGTGTGCCTTGCCTCTTTTGTTCCGGCATTCGCCGTCGACGACGGCTCGGAACCCCCTGACAACTTCACCATCCTCAAGGAAGAACTCGCGCTTATTCGTGACAGCTACCTGGTTAGCCTGAACGAGGCCATCGAGACATCTCTCGGCGAGAACACCGAGGATCTTACCCCGTGGTTCCACCTCCGCGACGAGGGCAAGGCTGCTACGTGGGCCGACCTCAGCTACGAGGTTCCCACGAGCCTCAAGTACCTCAAGGTCACCGAGATTCCCTACGGCCTGCACATCCAGGGCAAGGTCGGTCAGTACAGCGGCGATGTGAAGGTCACCGTCGTTACCCGCGACATGGACATCTTCTACGACCGCGTGTTCATGAAGGGCACGAGCGCCGACTTCAAGAACCTCGTGATCGAACTCTTCCGCAACGACCGCGTGGTGTACTACGACAATTCCACGCCTTGCAAGATGTCCGCCGTGACCTGCATTCACGAATACAAGCAGGGCACCCTGGGCCTCAAGAAGAAGAAAAAGTAAAAATCGGCCTGCCTTCCCGCATAAACATCTTTTCACGAAAAAAAAGCCGGACGAAAGTCCGGCTTAATTCGTTTTTTCGGCAAAAAGGGGTGCCTACGATTTGATATGATTTGTTAACATTTCTTTACATTGTATTAAGAGTAAGAAAATGTTAACATAGTCACTTGATGTACCCGTAATAATTACTTATATTAGTATTGGTAAGTAGGGTGGGGCTTGCTTCAGAAAAGCGAGCTCCCCTTCCTTGTCTATTCGAAAGTTGTCTGCGAATATTTCTTACTTTGTGATTAACAATCACTTAGGAGAAATAGGGTATGCATATGTTACATTCGAGAGAGATGAAAAAAGGTTTCACAATGGCTGAAATACTCGTGGTGTTGACCATCATGGGTATTCTTTCGGCTATGGGCATTTCTGCCCTGCGCGATGCAATTGTTAATAACCGGGTCAAGGATGCCTCGTTGAACGTCGCCGCCTACCTGGAACGTGTTGCCAACGAGACCAACCGCATTTCCGACAAGGTTTGCGTAAAGAACGATGGCAAGGAACTCTATGCCGCCAAGGGCGACTGCAACGCAGCCTCGAAAAACAATAAAATCAGTTCTTACACGCTCGAAGGCCCTCTCGATTTTGATTTGACGACTAGAGGAAAAGACTGTTCAGACAACTGGCTTGCCAGTGATGACGGAGAATTCGAGCCCAGGTTCGGCTTAAGCGCAGCTCCGGTGGAAGGCTGTATTGTCATCAAGTATGGCGCTAGCAGTAAATTTGCCCGCGTACTTAAGTTGAGAACGAAAAACAATATCATTCCGCAGGTCTCTTACGACAGCGCAAAAACCTGGACGGGCCTGTAATTCTATGAAAAATCTACGGAAGAATATTTTTGGCAACCTGTCCGGTTTTGGAATCGTCGAAGTTCTTATTTCAGCTGTCGTGCTCGGCTTTCTGTATCTCGCGCTACTGCACATGCAGGTCGGCAACCGTGAATCCCTCCTGAGAATTCGTGGGCGCGATGGCGCCGTCGAGGTCGCCCAGAACATTATCGATTCCCTCAAGACCGTCGGGGTCGCCTCCATTGCGTCGTTTTCCAAGAACGACATCGTCAAGTCCTGGGACCGTGGTCCGGGCGGCAAGTCCAGCCTCACGTACCGTGCCGATGTCACCGTGGGTACCGTCAGCGAATCCGCCTCGTCCGGTTCCTACTACGAGACCATGTCGCATGTGTATGCAAAGCAGGTGGATGTGAAGGTATCGTGGAAATTCAAGGGCTCCGAACAGTCCGTCAATGTATCAAGCGTGGTAAGATGAGAAAATCCGGCTTTACCTTGATGGAACTGATGGTCTATATCGCTATCCTCGGGATAGTGGTCATCGTTGCGGGCCAGGCTTTCAGCAACAGCACCAAGATGCGCGTCAGGACCGAGAACATGATCAAGGCCAGCGCGTCCGTTGGAGAACTGGAAGCGTTCATTCATGACGATGTTGCCCAGCTGGGCTCAAAGAGTGCTAAGGAATCCCGGGATTATGGAACCTCGGACAGCTTCTATGTTTCTCCCAAGGTATACATGGACGTGGACAATGGAGACATGTCTTCGTTCTATCTGGAAAATAGCGTTAGCTCGGGTGACCATAAGGATTCTCTGGCGTTCCGTAGAATGCGCTACGATTCGCAGGGCCATTATCTCTCGGTGGAACAGGTCTCGTGGTATCTCAAAAAGCAGACTTTGTACCGCAAGTGCACGACTCTGGATTACAATACCAGCAAACTGTCTGAACCGCCTCCGGAGTGTCCGTCTAACGGCGAGGGCGCTGTCGAAATGTTCAGCAACGTGAAGTCGTTTGACGTTGTTCCTGCGAAACCGGCTGTGCTGGCTTCGGAATACAGCAATCTGGCTAACTCTCCGCGACTTCTGCCATCGCCGAACAAGGATGACAGGGTCTTTAGGCTGATCTCCCGTTTTGACAACGGCAACGATGCGACAAAAGGCTACAAGGCGTTGAACCGTGATCCCCAGAATGGCGGGCAAAGTGTAACCCTGTTCAATTTTGCCTCGAATTACAACTATACCGACCAGAAAATGGAAACCTCGTGGAAAAACGTGAACCAGGTGTATGTTGCTTCTGGAACTAGCGATGCAACGGAGAATACCGATTCGTGGAAAACGTGTACCAAGGTTAAACTGGAAGCGCACGTCAAGTACGAATTGTCCTTCTATATTCCGTATGTCTCAGAAGATAAGAGCCGCTCTTTCTGCCCAGGGATAGACCACATGGCTGTGGGATTCCGCTATGCTAAAGATGGATCTGCTGTGGCCGACCTCAACGACTTCTCATTTTATCCACCTATAGACGGTTCCGCGAATGGAACTCGCTCGATGCAGTTCTCCCTGGATTCGACTGTTAACGATCTTTGTGTGGCTTTCACCTTTGCAATGTATTCTCCGACGGCGCCAAATGGCCGCATAACCATTACCGACTTTAAATTGAACAAGGTAGAAGAGTCCGATTATGAATTTGACGACACCCTCGACTTGACCCAATTTGAAGATAAACGAAATATTAGGGCATTGAAATTTATGATCCGCTTTAAGGAAGGCGGCGAAGCTGGGATACTGGACTTGGTTGTCGTGACTCCCGGAAATGGCAAGAAAGTTTAAGGGGACGAAAATGAAAAAAGGTGTATCGCTAGTAACAGTCCTGCTGTTTATGATGGTTGCAACAATTGCTGCAACGGCAACGTATAAGTTGATTGGCTCGGTGGGTGGCGCCTCTGCCGCTCGTCTGAAGTTGTCGGAAGCTCGTGAAGCGGCCCAGATGGGCATAAATGCGACTCGTTCTTGGATGACTTTTAAGGGAAATGATGTGGGTGCATTGGTCAGGCAGTATTTCGAGGGCAAGAAGAAACCGATTCTCCTTAATTCTGTGCTTCCTCGCCTTTCTAACGAGAAGATGAAGGATAGCGTTTGGCTCGTTGGTGCCGATATCGATGGTTCCAACTACAGGCTTAAGATTCTTTCTGTAGGTACCTTGGCCGACAACACGTCTTACCACGAAGTTGCTGTTTTAAATGTGAACGGACTGTACCAGGTCCAGATTCCGACGAATGTTCGCTCTGTGCCCTACAACGATGCGTTCCATGGCTCTCTGACCACGGCGGATGTTATCAATGTCGATGCTGCTGTTATCAAGCGATCTCCTAATGTTTCGAATGCCGGTGGCCAGGCGCTGAATTCCATTACGTCGAGTAAGTACCTTGTTCTTGATGGAAACTTCTATGTGAACGATGCCGCCAATGTGAGAGACCTGTATGTGTCGGGCGATCTTTCCTTTGGAAACTCTTTGAATGTTAGCGGTAATTTGTATGTAGGCGGAATGGTTTATGCCACAATGTCCACAAATCCGCTGGATGTCAGAGGTACAGCCTATTTGAATGGGGGTATGAACCTTAACGAAAAGGCTAGCTATATTGCAAGTAGTGTTCAAGGCTTCCAAGGTGCGCTAGGCGGACGGTACACGTTCCATAGCAATGTGACCTGCAATGGCGATATAGAACATTTTGCGCATGATTACGGTTCCTTTGTGTTGATGGAACGAAACCTGGTGATGAACGGAAAAATCAAGTATCATGGAACGACAACGTCTGCAAACGATAATATCCGTGTCTTGCACAACGCTTTCGTTAATGGAACTGTTGCTGTTAATGGTGCTGTAAATACGAGCAAGTATGCCAGAAAGACCATGTTTGGAACTGGTCCGGACGATAAATTGCTTATCACGGGAATGAGCATGTATTCTGATGATGGTGCTCTGTGCCGGGATTCCGTGTTCCACTGCGCCACAAAGGGTGATGATGAAAACCTTGTTGTCGCTTTCAATGGTACCTATACCCAGGCTATCGAAGACCATGAGCTTGCATCTTGGGGCGCCGATCCGCTTACAAAGTATGGGGCGCTGATTAGCGAAAAGCAGACGGGTGCTTGCAACCTTGCTAAGGGCCCGCTTATGGTAAATTCCTCGGTTGCTTCTCTTGACATTGTCCATAAATCCGACAGGACGTTGGGCTGTAGTGACGATATTTGGAAAAATACCGAAGACGCCGTGTCTTTGCTGAACGAATGTTATACCAAAGCCTCCGCCCGTGGAGAACTTTATAATAAGAGCTGGCTTATTGTGGAATTCCCGGGGGCTCCGTTGTGGAAGTCCTCTCCGGGCCGCCTCCAGGGTAATTTCGTATTCATTATCAATGGTAACACGATAAGTCAGGAATGGGTGATTCCCCAGACTGGAGCCGATTCCTATGTGATGCTCTATCTCCCGAATGGATGGCCCAATACGGAAGAGGGGAACTCTTTGAGAACGGCGGACGATGCGTCTGACAACATCTATAACTATTTCATTTATAGTAAGGGAAATATTGGAAGATTCGATTCTAGGGTCGACGACCCGTTGCGTGGCTCCATCTATATGGACGGATGCGCAAGCCTCAATACGCTGAATACGAACAATACGCTTTCTGTGCAGTTCAACGAGAATTTGGTGAATGAACTCGTCCGTGCAAACTTGATATGCGAAAATAACGGGACCGGATCCTGCTCCAACTTTGCAGGAGTTTCCACCTTGTACGCTGTGTCTGGGTTTGATGAACCCAAGGACCCCTTCCATATCGCAACATCTCCGCAGTTGACTGTTGCCGTGGAATCCCAGTATCGCAATAATGAGCCATCTCCCGCTGTTGGTGACTTTGACCTTATCCAGAAAACGGCTGTTGTGTTGCCCCGCATTATTTATTTGACCAGGGATGCCGTGGGTACATTGAGCGATTACTATAACGTTGTTGCGCTGAACGGTTCTCGCCAGCGTAGAGAGATAAATAAAATGACATGTCCGTCGCAGATTCGTACGGCCGCTAAGTTGTCTTCCGATACGGATTTGATCGATGAAGGCGTGTATCTGTGTTCTTATTCGGAAACGGAAACCAACGACGTTATTCCGGTGTTTGTCGTTGTGCATGGCCTCCAGAATGCCCAGCCCGACATTAAGTTCGACCAGGCGGATAAAGCGGTTGCTGCCGGCTCTTCTGTTCAGGTCAACCTGAGGGCAACGGATGAAAGCGACCGCGTGAAGGTGCTCATTTCTGCCCCGGCAACTACGCCTTATGGGTGGAGTTACACTCCGAACGAAAGACTCCAGTACGAAGGCGAATCAGGAGGCCGCAATCTTTATAGCCTTGAGACGTCTACGGCTCTTGGAACCGACATTCCGGTATTTACCGTGACGACCGAGGATCATGCGGCACTTTCCGATGTTACGTTCCAGTTGGAAACGCCTTGCACAAATTGCAACATCGGTCAGCCGGATTATTCTCGTGTCTATATTTCGAATAGGGTGCATGTCGAACGTACTGATTTCGGCTCGTCCCTGTGTAATCAGGGGGGCAATTCCTACAAGTTCATGCAGGCCTATGGCGTAGCGTGTAACGAAGTCGTGACATGGCCGTCTTGTGAGGTATTCCTTGACAATGACGATGTCTGGGTGACGGCAGATGGCCTTGGCTGTTCTACGGAAGAACCTAATCACTTATGGCGCTGCGCTACGGGCGGTAATACGGTTCGCTTGAAGGAAGCGGCATCGATCGATAACAAGTGTAAGGCTTTCATTCCGGATTCACAGTTGGTCTTGTCCTCGGCAAATCGCGAGTATAAGCTGCCTGCAGTTGTGAAACGCAAACCGGTTATGCTCAATGTGCGGTTCCATGGGGATTCGAGAGAGACCGGTGTCAACATCGAGGTGAAACGCCCGAATTGGACATCTTCTGCCGATACGGTGTGCTATGAAGATTGCGATTATAGGCTGTTTGCTGGTGACACCGTTTTCTTGCTTCGTACGCTTGCAGGTTACGGAAAATTCTCTTATTGGGCCTGTAAGGGTGAGGACTGCCCGTATAAGGATAAGCCGATTATCAACTCGGATACCTTGAAAATGACGTTGAGCGGGTTGTCCGATGATACCGTGGCTATCCACTTCAACGAGAAGGATAGGCATTGCTTCTACGCCGACTTCTCGGAAACCGAAATATGGTGCAATAGCGCTAACAAGGATGACTGTATCGACAAGTGCAAGAGCGGTACTCATTGCTCGATTGGTGGCGGAAATTACAAGAATGCGGATTGGCTCATGGTCTATTCCAACGATGGAAATGATTTTGTAAAGCCTGCTTTGAACGGCAATTACATATCGCCGCCGAGCAGCTTTGGCTATTTCAAGTTCATTATTGAATTCCAGGTTGGCGATCCGACGCTTGTCTTGAATACGGCTTTGGCCGGTTACAACGGCAAGTATACCTCGATGATCAAGATTCCGTCGATTCTGTCCAATACTCTTGACAATATTCGCAACAGGCCAATTGATGATGGTCTAGTCTTTAGGTCCAATGCTTCTGGTACGGAATATTTCTTGCTGAGCATTATTACCCATGCGACGATGGCGTATGCAAGGCTCTGCTATGTGACAGGCCGCGATAGCGATAACAAGCGGTGTCAGGAATCTCTGTTCCGTCGAGGAATGTTTGACAACCAGGCTGCTGTCCTGACCATGTTGTCCTATGCCTCAATCAACCTGGATATTGAGGACGAGGATGTCGTTGCGACCCTCAGCTACAATACGGGTGGAGCGGACTGGGGCTCTGCGGTTGCCACGTTTGACTTGAAGGAAAAGTTTAACGATGTTATCCATGCGGACGATGCTCACCAGTATGTGGGCTTCAAGCTGGGCGTGCCCCACCTTCTCACGAGCTTTGAACTTTACGACATTGGCTGGACGAGTACGACTGGTGATTATGCGGACTCCTGCTGGGCTTCCCCGGCCGTGACGTGCTCCTTCAGGTCGAATTACGAAGGCGGCATGGTACCCAAGGATTCCATGGTTACGCCTTGGGTGGCCCTGTCTTCTTGGTTCAAGGGCAAGAACTGCAATATCTCGTACTTCTATAACGGCTGCGACCTGAGGGACGACCGCTTTGTAAATGGCTGGAACTTCCTTGGTTTCTCCCTGGCCTACGGCGACAACGATATGGCGTGTGGCGTTACCGGAGGAAAGGGCTTCTATCGATATTCGGCCAAGAAGTTGGATTTGTATAAGCGCGGCAAGTTGAAGGATAATCGGTACAACTTCGAAAAAGACGGGTATCACGGTTATCCGTATACGGGAGCAAATGGTAGGACAGGCGTTATCAACGAGGCTTCCATACTGGTCTACTGTACCGGTGAAGGCGCCAATGGCCATACTTACGAGGCGAGCTGTGGCGACTTTATTGTCGGCGAGTTTGAACATTGTACGGAAAGTTACATGGAGTTGCTGGATGATCCGGCTAGCTGCTTCTACAAGGATTCCTGTTTTGTCCCGCTGGATATCGATAGCACGATTAACGTCCGCGAATCCGAAATGCACTTTACCATCGACTTGAAAGGCGGTTCTGTGCAGGCCTATGTGATGGATGTCGACGGCTTTTTGAGCAAGGTGGGCGCTGTTGCCCATGCCTCTGGAGACTATACGCTGAATATGGAGAAGATTTCCGATGAGGGCGGTTTCAATCCGCAGCACATCACGGGATTGGTGTTCAAGACGTCCGATCAGGCGAACTTCAATATCACCCATGTGGACAGCTATTGTAAATATGCCTTTGGTGTTCGTTCCTGTAAGGTTGACCCCTATAATGTGAATACCCGCCAGTGGAGGGTCACTGCGACGGTCATCCATCCGGAAAAGGCTGCAAAGTGCAAGGTGATTGGTCATGACGCGGCCGCTGGCATTGTTGATGAAATGCCTTGCGCGACGGAATTTATTGACGAAATAACCCAGGACAATATTTACGGTAATGATGTGGAAAAATCCTATTGGTTCTCCGTCATTGCTTACGATGAGAATGGGTACGAGATGGATGCCTGTGAGACTACGCCCAGGGTGATTCCTGCAATGAGCATGACTTGTGCTGTGTCGCAGGACAAAATTGAGCAAACCTACGGCATACCTTCGTTCCGCTTCAATATCGACGGCTGCCCTGTTGATGGCTGCCCCTATGAAATTACGTACCCGGATAATTCGAAATCCGGTCCGCTTACAGGCGAAACGGGTGCTGGATTGTGTCCGGGAAATGGGTGCAATAACTACAATACCTACGAAGAAAAGTATGATGAGGGTAGGACATATCAATACAAGATAAAGGCCTATGACCAGACCTGTGTCGCGGAATTTACTGTTCTTCCTGAACCGCCTGCCATGAAGTGCGAAGCTAGCTATGATGGAGAAAAGTTCATTGCGGATGTGTCCTATATAAGCGAGTCGGGAACGCCGACAGCTTGGACGGGTACGCTGGACTTGAGTGTGTCGGGTACGGCTGCGTTGACCGACCAGTTGGGTAACATTGTCTTCTCGGAAAAGATGAGAGGCGACAATGCTCATTTCGAGTATACCTTCCCAGAAAACCTGAAGGCTTGTCCGGCGGGCGAATGCAACTACTATGCATGGCTTGTTTTGCCGGGTCACAACGACCAACCCTGTCATGCGTCTTGGACGGCTCGCGCCGCATTGACGGATGCCAAGTGCCCCGAAATAAGCGTGGCAAGCTGGGATCCGCAGTCTCCGGTTGTGATCCAGCCGAATGTCGATGGATGCGAAGACAGTAAGTGTGCTGTGACGGTCAAGAAGGGTAGCCGTGATCTTATTACGCCCATTACGGACTACGATGGAAAAACGGATATCATATTCTTGGACGAAGATGCTGCAGGTACAAGAACGTACACGTTTGAACTGAAGAACCCGAGTGACGAAACGACATCTTGCCAGTTTACGGTGACATACAATAACGATAAACTGAATACGACTTGCTCGTTTGGGTCTAGTGGCCTTTCTTGGGGACAGACGGCACCTCTTACCATACAGTCAAATTGCGAAGGCTGTGAATATAAGGTGTACTATCCGTCCGGAAAGGAAATCCCTGAAGTAAAGGGCGACGTGCCCAGCGATGGCTCTTCTAAATCCGTCGACATAAAACTCCTTGAAAGTGGAAAGTACAAGGTTTTTGTCAACTCCATTGAGACGCAATGCGAAGAACTGCTCCTGCCTACGTTGGAAATTAATCCCAATGGAGCCGGCGCTTGCAAGGTTAACCCGAACAACCTTTCTGCTTCGGAAACGGCAACGTTTACGGCGAAGATTGACGCTTGCCTAGATGCCGATGGATGCGAGTGGGATTATGTGCTGAAGAAGGATGGCTCTAATCACAAGACTGGAAAAACAGGAAAGAGTGTTTCTATCCCTGTTACGGGTTACGGCAAGTACGAATTGTTCCTGAACAATCAGTCCGCTGCAGTTTGCGATGCCACAGCAAGTAAGAAGAGATCTTGCTATTTCAATAAATCTGAATATGCGTATGGTGAGAGTTTCCAGTTTATGGTTAATAACTTGACTGCTCAATGTGGCTGGTCCGGCTGTTACTGGGATCCATGGACATTCAAATTTGGAATCATTGGCCGTGAAACATGGTACGAAGCTTCAAGTAGTTATAGTGATCAAACAATGACTCTTACGGGTACAGCCAAAACGTCTGGCACCTATCGTTTTGTCGGTGGAAATAAGCAAGGTGATGACTGCTCGGATGAGCTTGTTGTTGAACATCCAACATTGACCTGTAAGCAGGTTGGGAAAATGCTTTATGTTACAGCGACTGGTTGTGCCGAGAGGTGTACGGCAACCTATCAGAATGTTGATTATCCTTCGTATACTGGATCAATTGAAATAATAAATGGAAGCGGAAGTGTTGAAAAAAGCAGTCAATATCGCTATCAGGTTTATTTCTCCGGAGATACACAAAAGGAAGTGTGCGAGAAAGTTTCGCCTAAGTTGATTTCGTGTATTAAGAAAAATTGGGATAGAAGCGATCGTTACCTAGAAATAACGGCAGAAAATTGCGAGGCTGGGTGCACGCTTAATTTATATAGATGGGACAATCGTTATTCATTTACAAAGCAAGTTTTTAATTCGAAAAAAATAACTGATCTTAATGGACAAAACTATGATGTTTGGTTTGATGGTGGTGAGAAACTGACTTGTTCTTTCTAACATCTGTAACCCTTTCAGGACCCCGCCCTGCGGGGTCCCTTTGTATAAACAAAAAACAGCCCCCGTCCGGGAGCCGTTCGTATGAATGTGTTTGATTTTATGCCTGCTCGCGACGCTTCTTCTGGAGCGCGTCGATTCGGGCTTGGGTTTCCGCGATTTGATCTTCGGGAATACCCATTTCGCGCAGTGCTGTCGCCGTATCGGCTTTCGCCTTCGCTTGTGCGTCAGCTAGCTGCTTCTGCGCTTTCGCCTGTTCCTCGTTGCGCGCTTCCGCGATTTCCCTGCGGAATTCGTCTCCGGCACTCACAAAACCGTATTTCTGTCCGATGCTTACGAATGCCATGTCGAGCTCCTTCAGCACGTCCTTGGTGACGTACTCCTTCAAATATATACTAATCTTCGCCAATAGGCAAGCAACCTTGTCGTAAGGCTTCCGCTGCGGTTTCTGTGGCTTTGTTGGGCCTTTTTGTCTATATTTGAAATATGAAGATTCTCAATTTATTGCCCATTTTTTCTTTGCTTTTCTTCGTCGCTTGCGGTGACGATTCTTCCAGTGCAATTAGTGTTGACCCCGAAACTTCTTCCAGTTCAGATGAAGTTGTCGAAACCAGTTCCAGTTTCGAGAAAGGTAAAAGTTCCTCTAGCAAAGCTAAGGTTTCGTCTTCAAGCAAAAAAGAAGCGCGGTCATCGAGCTCTGCTGCTGTCGAAGAATCATCCAGCTCGGGAAAATCAAATCGCTCCTCCAGTTCGAAAAAATCGAATAGTTCTTCCAGCTCGTCCAAGAAGTCCTCGAAATCTTCCAGTTCCTCGGTTGCGAAGAATTCCTCCAGTTCTGCAGATGTTGTTCTGACTGACCCTATGAAAATTTTCAAAACTCGGACTCCGAAAACGGCTGTCCGTCATTGCAGTTTTGAGGAAAAAATTGGAAAAGAATCTATAAAGTGGGACATGGATTTCGATCAGCAGGATTGGATTTGCACTTTCAAGTATGCCGATAAGGAAGGCTTTGTCTACGTGCAGGGCTCGCCGACCGACTGCCAGACGACGGGCATGGGAATGAATCCCGAAATCAGTGTGGACACGGCCGTGTTGTACGTGAACGGGAAATATGCAACTCTGAAAGATTTGAACTATGAGTGGGGCGGCAACCACCACAATGACAAGTTCCGCTTCACTTACGATGGCAAGGTCTACGAATACTTCCATTCTTCCTATGGCTTTGGCGGCCGCAGCTGCCAGGAAATGGATTGCATGAGGGTCTTCGAATCCGACGGAACGACTCTCATAGAAGACGGCTGCAAGACCTTTGACGAAGACTTGAGCACAGTGAGGTCGCTGCCGGTCGTGTGTCGCTTTGCTAGCGTGGACGACGGCTCGTTCGGGGATTTCACCGACACGTTTGAGCTCTGTAATGGCGATTTCCGACTGGACATGGATCAAGAATAAACTGTTCCTATGATGCGTTTGTCTGTACTTGCCTATTTCTTGTTGTCGATTTTAGTGGCAACGTTTTGGGCGTGCTCCGACGATGATTCTTCCAGAGACCCGAGCGGTCCTGATGATCCCGATATCATAGTGCCGGACACGACGAGTACAGATACCACCAAGAAGGACACGACCCGTACAGATACGACGCAAACGGATACAGTAAAGACGGATACGCTCCCGGAGCCGAGTCCGGTCTTTATCCAGAACGAAAACGAGTACACGGGCTTCTACAAAGAAGACGGCTATGCGGCTTTCCGCAAGTTGGCCTACACGTCAAAGACGGAGATGGGCGCGAGCTACTTGGTGAAATTTGTTATTTCCAATTTCGATACGGATTCTCCTGAAGTCCATTTCATGAACACGAAGGCTTATCCGATACATTACGACTTTGCGCAGATGGTACTGCACGACGAACGCTCGGTGTTTGTGTTCGAAAGCGAGACGTATTTCACGACGGAGAAGAATACCGTTGCTGGGACACTTACGTACTACGCTTCTGTCGATTCCATGATTGCGTTGACATTCTTCCCGACCGATCTCATTACGCCCGAGCAGGTGGCTGTAGTATACAAGATGCTTGAATCCCGTATGCTGTTCCTTTCTCCGGGAGCATCCAAGAACTGCCTGTTCTACATGCCCGCGGGGACAAATGCCGAGGAGGCTGCTGCCGGATATGCCGCTGAGTTCAAGGCGGCAAATATCCCGGTCTATACGCATGCCCAGCTGTTTGGCGATATTCCTTTCCTGATCATGAACACCGGGACCGCATACGGGACACTCCGCAAGCTGACTGCTGCGGAACTTGATACGGCGATTGTCTCTTCGCACGACATTCTGATTCTCGAAACGCTCCCCGCCGAAATTCCGTTGGTTGCAGCGACAATCAGCAAGGATGCACAGACTCCGCTTTCGCACGTGAATCTTGCTGCGAAGGCCCGCAAGACGCCGAACATCGCATTTAACGGCAACGAACTTCCCGATAGCCTGCTCGCCCTTTGCGGAAAACTGGTGAAGCTGGAGGTCAAGTCAAATTCCTATACGGTGGGCGAGGCCTCTCTTGATGAGGCGCAGGAGTTTTGGAACAAGAATGTGCGTGACCCGATAACCCTCACTTACGATTTGTCGGATACGGGCTTCATCGACTTCGCAGACCTGGATTTCAATTCGGCGAAGTCGGTGGGCGTGAAGGCCGCGAACCTTGCGGAACTCCACAAACTGCTTCCCGACAATTCGCCCGATGGATTCGCTGTCCCGTTCTACCACTACAGCCACTTTATGGATTACGCCCAGGTGACTGGGGAACTCTGCGAACGTTCCTTTGCTGATTGCGGGACCGAGGGCCGCTCTTCGGAAATCTGCACCCAGGTGAAATCCGCCTGCGACAATGCACTCCAGCAAGAATCAGAGGGCTCAGAGTCTGCCGACGAGCCTGGAACCACGTCCCTCCGCTCTTATATCACGAGTTTCGTCAACCGTGAAGACTTTGCCGCCGATACGCGCCTGCGCGAGGCGATGCTCGACAACATCCGCTACATGTTCAAGCATATCCCCGTCGAAACTTCCTTTGGCGAGGCTCTCGATGCCAAGGTGCGCGGACTTTATGGCGAAGCGGGTGTGCGCCTGCGTTCCAGCACCAATTCCGAGGATTTGAGCGACTTCAACGGAGCTGGCCTCTACAAGTCCGTCAAGGCCACCACGCGCGAAAAGGACCTCCCGTCCGACGAAATCCGCAAGGTGTGGGCGTCCGTATGGAGTTTCAAGGTCTTCGAGGAGCGTTCCCTCTGGAACATCGACCACTTCTCGGTGCAGATGGCCGTGGCCGTGCATGAATCCTACCCGGACGAAGTCGCGAACGGCGTCATCATCACGCAGAATATCGCGGATTACTCGGTCGCTGGAATCTATGCGAACATCCAGGTCGGCGAAACGTCCGTCACCAATCCTGAAGGCGGGGAACTCCCGGAAATCATTTCCATCATCCCGTCGCCACCGCCGCAGCGCGGCGTGCAGAGCGTGCTCTTGCAGCATTCTTCGCTTTGCCCGGATTCTCTAATCCTCGGCAGTGGCGAAATCTACGCACTCTACCGGACCGTCAAGCTCATCCAGGACCACTTTGCCGCACTTTACAAGAAAAGCTCCGACGCGATAGCCCTCGATATCGAGTTCAAACTCATGGGGGAGGACCGCAAGATGGTGTTCAAGCAGGTCCGGCCCTACATCAATTAGGCGTTTTTGGGGCAAAAAAGCCCCATTGACCGAAAAAAACGCGTTTTACGCTTCAAAAAACGTGATTTTCCGCATGGATGTAAAAATTTTTTAATACATGGGCCCAAAACATATATATATTGATAAAAAAAGGCTCGTTGGAGGGACGTGCCTTTTTATCGGGTATGTTTAGAAGTGCAAGAAGAGGTTGAAATGTTGCTAGGCAAGGCGTTTAAAAGAAGGAAAGGCTTTGGCATCATAGAGGTACTGATATCGATAACAGTACTGGGTTTTTTGTATCTCGCACTGATGAACCTCCAGCTGGGGAACAGAGAGTCCCTGCTCCGTATCCGTGGCCGCGACGGCGCGGTGGAAGTCACCCAGCAGCTCCTCGATTCGCTTCAGTCCGTCGGGGCCTCGTTACTCCCGTCCAAGCCCAAAAAGGATGTAACCTTCGATGGGCCGGAGTACGTGCGCAAGTGGGGCCGTGGCGATGATTCCATATCGGTCAGGTATTTCACGGAAGTGACCGTACAAGCCGATACGATGTACCATTCTAAGGACTCATCCCTGTTCGAGCCGTCCATAGAGCATGTCTATGCGAAAAATGTCAAGATCAAGGTTTCTTGGAGGTTCAAGGGATCGGTTCAGTCTATCACGACCTCGGGAGTAGTACGATGAATAAACGTGGCTTTACAATGATGGAATTCTTGGTCTACATGGCCATTGTTGGCGCTGTCGTCATTATTGCCGGGAACGCGTTCAGCGATAGTACCAGGTTCCGTGTGCAATCCGAGAGCATGATTAAGGCTAATCAGGAGGCCGAGGCCCTGGGTGTTCTATTCCGTGACGATGTCTCGCGGATGGGCATGAAGTCAATCGTTGAAAAGGATAGCATCTCTGGAGTCCGTGCAGCCGGATTGTATGTAAAACCCGAAGTCTACATGAATCTGTATAGGCACGATTACTCTTCGTTCAAGTATTACCCCGGGAAGGGAGATTCTTGTAAAGTAGGGAAATTAGGAAAAAGAGAAGCCGGCAAGGATAGCCTTGTCCTGCGCAAGGTTGTGGTCAATGATTCCGATGGCACTTTTTTGCGAGTCGAAGAGATTTCTTGGTACCTCAATTGCAAGGAAGAGCTGAAACGTACATGTAAAACTATTGTGGGAACGCAAGATCTTGATAATTGTCCGCAACAGAAAGCTGCAACAATTGATTTGGCTTCGGGAGTTACCCGGTTTGCAGTGACCCCTGCGAACCCCTCGCTTCTCGAAGGCTCCATCCAGATGTTCCCTGTTGGCGGAACCGAACAATTTAGCTTGATTGCCCGTGAGGATACGGTTAATAAAGTTTATGGGCTTACGATTGCCCCTCCGTCGGGCGGTGTCGCTATAGGTATGAAAGGGCTTATCACGAACTACAACAACGGGAATCCGATTGCAACGAAGCGTTACCATCAGGTTTTTGTGGGCAATGCAGGCGAAGTTGCTACGGATTGGCGGAGCTGCCAAAAGTTCACGTTTAACAAGGATACGACCTACGAGGTCTCGTTTAGGACGCCCTTTAGCGAAGACTTTTCTAGAATGTTCAGACCGGCGAAGGACCACTTCACGGTTGGCTTGAGAACCGTCGAGAACGGTGTCGTGAAACCGTGTAGTGCAGCGGTAGATATGATGATCTTCCCGCCGCTATCGGATGAAACTCCGGATTCTCACAGATTGCGCTTTATTCCGGATACAACATATACGAACGTCTGCGTGGCGTTCACCATGGCGTTCTTCTCGCCGACACTCGATATGGGAAGTATTAACATCGCAGAATTGAAGGTGAAGGCAATCTCCGACAGGAACTACGTTTTTGGGGACTACCTTCTCGATGAGGACGATGATGAAAAGGTGAAACAAAAAGCGAATGTTCGGGCCTTCAAGTTGGATTTGCAGGTGAGAAGGAACAAAGTGTCGGGGTCGTCGGTTATGGTTGTTCCTGTTCCTAGCAACGGCGTGGCCGAATAAAATAGGAGGCGTTATGTTTAAGTCTCGAAAAGGTGTTTCTCTCTTTACCGTGCTGCTGTTCATGATGATGGCAACCATTGCCGCTACTGCAACCTACAAGTGGCTCTTTTCTGAAGGTTTCTCTTCCAAGGACAGAATGCTGATGAACGAGGCACGCGCAGCTTCGTTGGCCGGTGTGGATGCTGCCCGCTCCTGGATGTCGTATCACTCGAACGACGTGGGCTCCTTGTTGAAACAGTATTTTACGATGAAGCATCAGAAAAGAGGGATTTCGCTGGATACCGTACTCAAGCCGATGGCGAAACCGGGGCAGTTGTTTTCTGTGGCGCTTGTGGGCGTAGATGCTCCACCGGCCAGCGCTACGTATACGCTAAAGATTATCTCTACAGGCTATACCCGTGATAGTTCTGCCGTGTATACAGAGACGGCGGTGCTGAAGGTCTCTGGCCTATATAGGGTCCGCAGGCCTGTTGCTGAAATAGAAATTCATAACGATTATCACTACGCTTATTTTGGGGGCTCGACGTCTTTTGCTGGAAAGCATAACGGATCGGCCATGTTGATTAACGGAAACTGGGGTACGCAAAATGGATCTAACCCAGGTCGTTTGGCTAATGACTTCATTGTTACAGGCGATGCCAGGTTGAGCGGCGATAGCATTGTTGTAGGTGGAACCGCTTGTATCGGAAGAGATATTTTGACCGATAACGGATTGTGGGCCGGAAACCTGTTTGTCGGCCGCAATTCCATTGGCAATAACGACTTTAATGCAAGCGTTGTTCAAGATGCCTTTTTTGCGGGGAACATCAAGGTGGGTCCGGTCCAAAAGGCCGGCTTTGCCATTGGCGGCAACGTGTTCTTGCAAGGAAGGCTCACGCCAAGGTTGAGCAGCTTTGCGCATACCATCGGCGGAAACCTTTGCCTGGATTCAAACGCTTCGCTTTATTTTCAGTCGGAATCGGCAAACTACGATTTTATGGTCACGCATAATGTTTGGATGCCTGTGTCGAATCCTGGGAAAGGCTTGGTTACGAGCAATAATGGTACGACGAGTCTTTATCATAGACAGCTGGGTACGACAGTTGGCGATACCGCCTTTATCAAGGATGCCAAGAATTGCTACAACAACGTTGTTCCTGGAATGAGTGACTGTAGTGATATAGATATACACGGAATGAAGTACAAGAAGTACTTCCAGCTTACGAACGGAAATTCGTCACAGGGATATTCGGGCTTTACGACAAAAGCTGCTGTGCCCGCCGTGCTTCCGGATACCGTGCCGTTTGCGTGTGGCACCGGTGTGAAAAAATATTGCGATGCCATTTGGCAGACGAAGGAAAAGGCCGGAAAATCTTGCGACAACGCACCTTATTATGTACCCGATATTCTCAGGACCGCACATATCCAGTTTGAGCCTTATGCTAGCGAAACCAAAGGGACAAAGGCCAGTGAATCTGGTGTGAATGATTGCAAAAACATCACACACATTTCAAAGACGAATATCACGAAAATGAATTCGTGCTATACTCAGATGATGCTCAATCCGACGTATAGAAAAAAATACTTGTATAACGATTATCTGGTGGTCCGCCTTGAATCCAACGAGAATGAATCAAGCGAAGCGGACAATGCGCAATACCAATTGAATGGAAAGTTCTTGTTCATTTATGAACAGGCTCTTCAGGGGAACAACCCGCATTTCCCGCAGACGGCGGATAATTCGATTGTATTCGTCTATTTGAAAGGGGGTACAGGTGCGAATACGAGAATCAACTGTAATGGTCAAAAGGGTGTAAAGTACAACTATTTCATCTTCTCAAAACATGATATTGGTGGCTTGTTGGGGCAATGCACCTGGAGCGGTTCTTTGTACGGTTCTGCCACGTATTGCGCGAAAATCAACGACATTAACGGAAGCGTCGAAATGGAATATAACCCGAAAGTTGTCGACGATCTAGTCAAGAGTGCGATTATATGCGATGCACAGCTGGACTCGTGCGATGGTTCGATGCATGGCGACAATGGCGGTGGCCACTCTAGCAGTTCCAATAATGGGAACGGTTCTTCCGGCAATGACAACGAAGAAGTCGAACTTCGTTTCTTGAACGGCCCGTACGATGAAGAATTTGTTGCAACCGGTACGCAGCTGTATGTTACTGTGGAATCGGAATACCGCAGCAAGGATAAGATTGATCCGGATGTGCATAAAATGGAACCGTCTTACCTTGTGATGCCGAGAATCCTCTATTTGGCTCAGGGATTCCCTGGAAAGCTGAAGGACTATGTAACCGTAGTTCCTCGTGCTGGGGCGAAGGCTGTTAAAGTTGATGATTCAGATATCGCGTGCTCTGGTAAGGCGAACGGTTTGCAAAGCGGCAAAATCGAAAACAAACTTGCCGAAATGTCGCCAAATGTCTATTCATGTTCCTTTAAAGAAAATAATCTTGAATCCAAATTCTATGTGGTCCTTTTGGATGGCGATGTCCATGAAATGCCGATGGTCTATTTTGAAGGCGAAACGAACGAATTCTTCGAGGTAGGGAAGTCTGGCAGTGGCGAGGTGAAAATCGTTTTGGCTCCGTCAAACTACCAAGGTAAATTTACTGTAACTATCGGTATGTCGGAATTGCCTTCGGGCTGGGAAGTTATAAAGAGCGATGGCTCTGCGATCAACTGGAAAACCGCTGAAGATGGCTCCAAGTATATTGAAGTTGAAAAACAAGCGAAAAAAGAGGGTGAGACGTTTGCCATATTTAAGGTTTCTGCAGGTGAATCCGCAGCACCGGGAACTCTCCGGTTTACATTGCATAATCCACAAAACTGTATCCTTGCCGGTGGTTCTGCGGTAAAGACATTCAACCGTCGTGGCTCGACGGGCATTAGTAGGTGTACGATAGGTCAGTATTGTGAGCGTTACCCGGATAATTGTAATTCCAACAGCCGCCTTAGAATTGCGGCCGATTCCGCAGAAGATTGTAATACGGCGGCTGGAACGTGGGTCCGTGCCGATGGTATTGGTTGCGACGCCTCTAATCAAAACCAAACCTGGCAATGCGATGCTGGCGTGGGTGAAGCCAATGAAATCAGGCTGGTTAAGGGAAACTCGACTAATAACAATTTATGTGCTGTATATATTCCTGAACAGCATAACAGTGTCTCTGCTCCAAAGGCCGATACGACTTATGAACTTTGTGCATCAATCAAGAGACTGCATTACATGCTTCATATTGATATGCATGGCGCTCACCACAACAGTGAGGTGGTTGCCAGCATTTATGAACCGGAAGATACGACATTCTCGCATCCATATGCAGTTAAGAGATGCTCGAACTCCTCGGGTTGTGATTTTATAGTCTATAAAGGACAAACCGTTCTGATGAAACCATCCCTTAAAGGGGATGATAAGTTCTCCCGTTGGTATTCGGAGGGATATTATTTCTCCAAGAGACAGGCTTCGCTTTACCAGTTGCAGTTTGTGATGTCGGAAGATCGCTCCTATAGCGCATATTTCAATGAAAAAGATGAGCACTGCTTCTACACGGAATTCGAAGAATCTCCTATTTGGTGCCCGGATGATGAAACCGTCGACTGTGTTGATTATTGCAATGGAAGTGCTCCATGTGCTATTGAGGATGTCCGCTATAAGAAAGCCAACTGGGTCGTAATAAATAGCAAAGGTGGCGCGGACGTAAAGCCCGAAATCGTTTCGCAAAAGTATATTGCCAAGCCTGCTGACCCCGATGATATTGCGATGATGATGAGTACTGTGAATGCGGGACCGGAAGGCACGTTCTCTGCTCAACTTTGGACAGAAATTGGCCATGCAGGGCCGTTAGGCGTGGGCAATTTGTCGCTGAATAGTGGTGTGGTGGTTAGATCGGATAGCGCGGGTTCAGAATACATCTCGGTGAACTTCTATGGAGCGGGTGGCCCTGCAAATGCGTCTGCAACAACAACGTACGCCCGTGTTTGTTATGCGAAAAAATTAAAATTGCTGGCAGGCGATGCAGGCTCGAATAATTGCAAGGCGATTGCTTTGACGAGTACGAATTTGCTGCCGTTCACCTGGAACTCTATGACCCCCGTCAACTTTGAAGTGAGGGTGGAAGGCGATAGCTTGCATATCTTGGGGAGTTATGCTAATGCATTCGGTGTCTATCAGGCGACGGGTGATGTTGACTTAAGGGACGTTATCCACCAGGAAGACAACACTTTGAACGATGACAAGCACAGGTTTGTGGGACTCAAGCTGGGCGATGCTAATTTTGGTGTCTACAATGCCGCATGGTATTCCAAGACCTATGACGCGGAATGTTTTGCTACTCCAACGATTTTCTGTTCCTTTGATGCAAAATATATGGCGGGCGAGGTTCCGCAGAATCAGTCGGTGTCCCCCGTTGTCGGGTATTCCAGCTGGTTTATGAACGAAGGGGCGGAATGCTTGAATAAGACGAAGTTCTATTATAACGGCTGTGACATGCCTAGCGACAGGTATGCAAATCCGATGGCCGCCGATATGCTGAACGGCATGTACTGTAATGGGCGAATTGACGGAGATGGCAATGTGGAAAACTACTTCACGAATAGTAGCTTCGAAGTCAAGGATGGCAATGACTTCTACTTTAAGCTAGAAGGTCCGCATGGATTTGAGCACAACACCCGTAGCGGAATTGTCAGGAATGCATCGGTCATGGTGAACTGCAGTAAAGTCAATGGACATTCGTACCAGGCTAATTGCGGTGAATTTTATGTTGGACAGACCCATAGTTGCTCTCAGGATGAATATATTTCGGGCCCGTCACCGATGCATGGCATCATGGACTATGAAATCCCCTTGACAGGAGTTTATGCGAATGGAATGAACTTCCGCGATGCGAAGGTGCTGTTCTACCTGGCGATGAATCCAGGAATCAAGGTGTCGGCGCGCTTTGTCGATGCTTCCGGAAGGACCTCCAAGTCCGTTTCCTTGACTTCTGTCGGATTGAACGAAGTCGAAGGCAAGGACTATGCAAAGCAATTCGGATTTGACCAGGAACATGTGACAAAGATTATTTTGAGGGGCTCCGGGACCTATTCCGTGGATTCCATCGTGACCCAGTGTGCTGCATCCTTAAAGGTGCGTTGTGGGGAAAACGATGCGTCCTATGTCAATGAGGGATACTGGCGCGTTCATGCCAGTATAGATCCGTACCAGCTTGCGGAAAAATGCAAGGTGGAGCCTATAGGGCTACCGGCCATGTCGCCTTATTTTGGCCCCTGTAACTCGCAGGGTATCTTCCTGCTCAATGATCTCGATTTCGAAGATCGTCTGAATATGGGAAATGAGGTGCAAAAGGTGTCCTTCAAGGTGTCGGTGTACGATAACGATGCTGCAGATGCGTTCTCGAGCCCCAAGAGCGAATGTATTGCGTCTACGCAGGAGTACAAGCCGATTACTCTCAGTTGCAATCTTTCCGGTGACGCGGAAGTTATGCAGGGCGCAGGGGTCCCCGCTGTCGTCGTTGACGCTCAAAATTGCCCGTCTACAGGCTGCGTGTACAGCATTACGCTGTCGAACGGAACGGAATACGTGCATACTTCCAACATAATGGGTACTATGACGTGGCAACCCACCTTGAATACGACGACGAAATTGCCTCCAAACAGTTACCGCTACACGGTGAACATCTACAATTCCGATAAGTCAAAGGTGTATAAAACCTGTACGACGGGTGACTTTGACGTAGTCACGGCTTCTTCTGCGACTGCGACTAGTTGTGAAGTTAACGATGCAGGGCATTTCCGTGCATTCGTGACTACCGGGAATGAGGGGACTGTCTCGGCGACCCTTACTCGGTCGGACCTACTTGGGAATCCGCTTGGACAGCAGACCTTGCCTGCGAATTCGAGCGACTATGTTGACTTTGACTTGCATTTGGGTACGTATCCCAGTGGAACCTACCAGTTTAACTTGAGTTTGAACGGTGATCCGGCGTGTGCTGTGTCGCATACGGTGGACAATACTAACCCGTTGATCGTGAAGTGCCCAGAAAACCCGATTACTGGGCAGGATCGGAACAGCTCAATCTCGGTTAATGTTTCCGTGAGTGGATGTACAGGACCTTTCGACTGGAATATCCCCGGTGCGACGTCAGGGGGCGTTGGCACCTCAACGAACGGTTCTGTTAGCTTCTACGATTTAAATGGTACGGGACAGAAGACATACTCATTCAAGGTCAGCAAATGTAATGGTGGCCCAGGTAAGCCGAATCTGTCTGGCGAATGCACTTTCAACGTGGTATTTAACTCGTCGTCCAGCAGTTCCTCTAGCAGCAGCTCGAGCAGTAGTTCCAGCAGCTCCAGCAGCAGTTCTAGCAGTAGCTCTTCTTCGAGCAGTTCCAGCAGCTCTAGCAGTAGCTCGAGTAGCGTTGCGGCCATTCCTGTAACGTTCTCTTACCAGGGCCCTGCTACGGACTTTGTGGCTGGTAAGACATATCAGGTCAGTTGTCCTAGAGGTGGGTTGATTTGTACCGCACCAGCGGGGGGTACGAAGATGTACATCAATAACACCTTGGTGTATACAACTCAAGATTGGCAAGGAGACCAATATCCTGGTGGCTTCCAACAGGTAGAATATTGCAGTAACCTCAATGGTGCAACTGTAACCGTGTCAGGGACAATGAAGTGTAAAAACGACTGGTAACTTAAACCTTATTTTACCACTATTTTACCTAGTAGGTGTGGCGCGCGTCACACCTATTTTGTTATTTTAGTACCTCTAGGCTCTATCGATGGGGTTGTTTGCGGGGCCAAACGGGGAATATGAGCGGGAATTGTAAAAAATACGGCTTCACTTTGATGGAGCTAATGGTATACATCGCCATCCTTGGCGTCATTGTGCTTATTGCTGGAAATGCCTTTAGTGATAGTACCCGGTTCCGCATCCGCACCCAGAACATGCTCAAGGCCAACGAGGTAGCCACCGCTGCTGCGTCCATGTTCGTGGAAGATATTTCGCAGACGGGTGCCAAGAGCTACAAGACCGCGGGCGATATCAACACCCCCGACAAATTCGAGACCTCTTCGCTGGTGTACATGGACCCGGACGGTTCCGTCCCGGATTCCTCGTCTTTTTCGATTGTACGGCGCAATAATGGCGATTCGCTCACGGTAAGGCGCGTCCGCTTCGATTCCAACGGCGAATACGAGGCTGTCGAAGAGGTTTCGTGGTTCAAACGCCGCAATTCCATTTACCGTAGTTGCAAGACTCTCGATATCAAGACGGGCGTTACCGCTCCCGACGAATGCCCTACCGAAAACATGCCCGAGGTCGAAATCGTTTCGGGTGTGGATTCCTTTATCGTTGTCCCGGCACGACCGGTTGTCGTTGGCGATGCGGGCGTTTCTGCCGCAGTCAAGTCCATTGTGCTGCCCGAGGTCAACTCCGGGGCTTCCGAATACCCCTTCAAGCTGCTTCCGCGCTTTACGGGGGCCACGTCCACGGGGCCGCAATACTTTGCTTTGGCCTCCAATCCCACGGATGGGGGCACAAGTCAAGAAATCAGCGGGTTCCAGACGAATTATAACAGGACGACGCATTCGGAGAATGCTGCAGGGAAAAGGGTCGGGCAGGTCTTTGTCGGGCGTGCGAATACGGGCCTTACGGCGGTAAACGGCGATGACTGGAAACACCTCTGTTCCAAGATTACGCTCGATTCGACGGCCGAATATGAGATTTCCTTCAAAATTCCCTATTCCAGGGACAATAGCCGCCTGTTCTGCCCGGGACGCGACCACGCCTCGGTTGGCTTCAGGAAGACGACTGGCGAAAAAGTTGCCGGCCTTGCGGACTTCCTTTTCTATCCGCCCGTGGCGAGGCTGGAACCCTCGCAACGCACGTTCCGTTTCAGGCCCCCGAATACAGTGAATGACGTCTGTCTCGCGTTCTCGTTCGCAAGTTACGCGCCCGAGGCGGGCGGCCGCATAACCATTAACGACCTTTTCTTGAAAAAGATTGAAAGTTCCAATTACAATTTTGACGACAAGACATACGATCCGGCCACTACCGACAAGCAGAACGTGAAAGCATTCCAGCTGCGCATTGTCGTGACCATGGGTGGTGAAACTGGTGAGATTTTACAGGTCGCTCCGATGCCCAGCAACGGGCCGGAAGACTAGGGGGTATTGAATGCGGAACAACTGTCTGGCAAAGAAAGGTGTGTCGCTTGTAACGGTGCTCATTTTCATGATGATTGCCACTATCGCGACTACGGCCACCTACAAGTGGCTCAGTTCGGCGGGTTTTACCAGTGCCGACCGCATGGCCATGTCCGAGGCCAAGGAAGCGTCCCATGCCGGGCTCGAGAGCGTCCGCTCGTGGATGACCTACCATGCGAACGACGTGGGTGCCATTCTCCGCCAGTATTACGACGGCGGCAAGAAGCCCGTGGCCCTCACCAATGTTGTCCGCGGCATGAATTCCAGCAAGCAGGTGTTCAACGTCTGGCTGACCGGCGTGGAAACTTCGGGCTCGGCCTACAAGTTCACCATCGTCTCTAACGGCATTGCTCGTGGCGATGCCAAGTACAGCGAGACATCCGTCTTGAAGGTGCGCGGCCTGTACAAGGTGAGGGAACCCGAGGTTATTGTTGAAAGTCCGGTGGATTTCAAGCAGACGTATTTCGGCGGGTCAATGGAGGGTGCTGGCGATAACAAGAATTCGTCGATGGTTATCAACGGCAACTGGAAGGGCAACCCGACCGCCATCACCGAAGACTTCATTATAACCGGGAATTTTGAGCTTTCTGGCAATAACGTTGATTTGGGACAGCATGCGTGCATTGGTGGCGAATTCAAACCTCAAAACAATGGAGTGACTGCCGGTGACATCTATGTGAAGGGTTCCATCTACGGTATTAGCGCTACCATTAGGGGCAATGCCGTTTTTGATAAGAGCGTCTCAGTTACGAATGCGGGTCATGGCCTAGATGTTGGTGGTGACCTGACCTTGAAAGGTTCGTATACGACCGAAAGAACCAAGCAAACCAGAATCCGTGACAACCTTTGCGTGGAAGCGTCCGGCAAACTGAATATCGGCGATCTTTACCAAGATTTTACCGTGGAGCATAGCGTCAACGTAAAGACTGGCAATCTCTTCCAGAATTCGATGGGGTCAAGTACGATTGAACATACGAATTTTGGCGGCAATGGCTATTCTGTATACATGCCGGATCTGGGAACCTGCAACTCCTCCGGTAATCCGGTGCATGGTTGTAAAAGCGGATGGATGTTCCAGAAATCCAATTTCTTCAAGTCGAGCGCGATTGCTGTTTCTATGCCCAACAAGACGATGTTTTGCGATACCAGCATCGTGACATACTGTGACAGCATCTTAGGCAAGCCGACGAAAGGCTGTGACAATACCAAATACAAGATTAACGACATGATTACCACCGCGTATGACTCTTTCAAACAGCTGGTGGACAAGGTCCCCTGTGCCAAGATTACGGGCAATACCGACAACTATGACATGGGAAAACTGAATACGTGCTATAAGAATGTTTCTAATTCACCGACCTTGATGTACCATGGTTACCTTGTGGTAGGTGTGCATGGATCCGGAGATCAATCTATATTCAAAAACCCTACTGGAAAACTTGACGGAAACTTCATATTCGTTTCTGAAAACAAGATTTCCATGTTGAATATGCCCCCGACGACGGATACGTCGAAAGTATTTTTCTACATGGCGAAAGGTGCCGGAATGGTCAATACTCCGGAGACCAGACAATCCGCCAAGTACAATTACTTTTTTTATTCCAAAGCGGATATCGATGAACTTCAACACCGTTACAGAGGTGGTACTCGTGGTGATACGACTTGGAATGGCTCGTTCTACCTGACGGCTACCAATTGTGCCAGGATAAAACGCGTCAATACGTCGCACATAGGGATTGTCTATAACGAACCCCTGGTGCAGAGCCTGGTCGACAACGCTATCATCTGCAATATCCGCGAAGAGGGGTCTTGCGGCGGCCTGGTTAGCGATCACGAAGATGACATCAATCACGATGGCGAAGAACTGAATGTGGAAGGGGGTTTCGACAAGTACTACGTTGCCACGGCTCCGCAGCTTTCCATAACGCTTGAATCGCAACGCCGGAACAAGGAAATCCTGTACGACAACCTAACCTCCAGTCAATACACGACGGTCAAGCCGAGCATTGTCGTTTTGCCGCGCATTATCTACATGAGTGACGTGCCCGAGGGTAAGCTGGAACATTACTACAAGGTAATTAACCTGAACGGCGCGAAAGAGACATTCTCGGCGGCGAATACGAAATGTACTCCGAACCTAAACACGAGTGGCTTGATTACTGGCGGTTCCCCGCTGGAACATCCGGTATACAAGTGCGAGTATACGTCGAAGACGTCGTCCTATGGTAAAATCCCTTTCTGGGTGGTGGTTGATGCCCATGCGGCGCAGAAGTCTGCGGTGAGCTTTGTGGGGACGGAAACGCGAATCTTTGGTGGCGGCACGGTGGCTGTAAGGATGAATGTTGACGGCAGCCAGCACGACCCGGTCACGGCGGTGGTGCGCGTTACCGAAGTTCCCGAAGGCTGGCATGTGCAACCGTCCGGCGACTATGTCACTGCGGGCGAACTCCAGGACGACGGTTCTCGCTTGTATTCGGTGATATTGCAACCGGGCATGGAAACTCCGGTATTCGCGGTATCCTCCGCATCCGGGTCCGATAACAACCAGGTCAATTTTACGATTGTCTCGGTGGGCGAGAATGGGCGAATGGGGGCCCCCTTGACTCATTCTGTCTGGCTCGATGGTGCGGCCACGATAGTGCGTGAAGATATCCCCAAGACAGGATTCTGCGATGCCAACAAGCACAAGACGATAAACGGAGTCAGCTGCAGCGAAGTCCTTGCTAGGCCCGAATGCACTGGGAACCTTATCTTTGCCTCTTTGGGCGACTGGGTCCGCCCCAGCTGTCCCGACATCACGACGCAGGATCCCAACAAGCAGTGGGGCTGCGGCCTCTCCGATGCCGAGGACGTTATGCTTCAGGAAACGAGAAACGCCTCCCCGTATTGCGACGTGTTCATACCGGATTCATCCATCGGCAACCTGCAAGACGGCCATACCTATACTCTTTATGCATCGTACAAGGCCAAGGAATTCACCCTCAAGTTGTTCTTGAACGGAGCCACAAAATCCAAGGTGGAAGTGCGCACTTCCGACCAAATTATCGATGCGAATACTCCCTTGTCGGACATTACATCTAGCATGTGCAATGCGGGAGACACCTGCCGCATAAAGGTGTTTGCGGGGCGCCATATTGAGCTTCGTCATAAGGATGCTTCCGGGGAAGAATTCAAGACCTGGAACTTTGTACGCAGCGATGGATCCTTGGATTACATTTCGAAATCCGACAAGATGCCGGTATCCCTGATTCACGATTCGCTCGTTGTTGCGGAATACGCCGATATCGAGAACCACTGCTTCTATACGGACTTCAAGGACGTGGGTATATGGTGTAACGGCTCGAAGGACAACTGCATCGACACCTGCAAGGTTAGCGGCAAGAATTCGTCGTGCAATACGAATGGCGGCGGCAACTACCCGACTTCGGACTGGCTGCTGCCCAGGACCAACAACGGGCAAAAATACAGTAGGCCCACGAAACAGGGTGAATTCATCTATTATTCGGCTGGCAAGAACGCCAATAGCGGCAACTCGACCATCTCCTACCTGCTGAACCGAACCCAGGCGGGTGGCCACGGGACGCTCACTTCGCGCTTCAAGGCTTGTTTCCGCGAAATGAAGGGCAACAGCTATACCCCGTTGAATAGCGGCTTTATCCTGCGCTCTACCGAAAATTCTTCGCGCTACTCCATCGTGCAGGTGTACGGCAGGGCGAGCCAGATGACCAGCGTCGGTAATTACGTCATGGAAGTGCGCGTCTGCGAAGGTGACGGCAGCGGCATCAAGAACGAGAACCAGGGCGACTGCAAGAAGGCCTCGTTCCCCGGAATCATCCTTACCCCGGCCGAGTTCACGGGCATAGTCTTCAATACCGACATAGAGGTGTTCGGCGACTCCGCGAAGGTCAAGCTCAGCTATAAGAGGGAAGGCTCCTGGGTGCGTTCCTCGGTGAATATCCCGCTCCTTGTCGGTGCTAACGTCAACGAGTACGTGGGCCTGAGCATGGCCGATGACTGCTTCAAGGTGATGAACCTCGGCTGGTCTTCCGATGACTGGGATCCCGAGCATTGTTTCGATATCCCGAATGTTTCCTGTTCCTTTGCGGCAAACTACCTGGGTGGAATCCTTCCCTTGAACGAGGACGTGAAACCCTGGGTGGGAACTTCCAGCTACTTCAACGACCCTGCCAACCCGGACAAGCTCCTTCCCGGCTGTAAAGTAACTTATCACTACAACGGCTGTGACCTGGCTCCTGGCTATGCCAAGCATTCCTGCGAGACTTGGTTGGACGGCACTACGCATTGCAGTAGTTGCAGTGCCGATAGCGAGGGCCCGTATTTTGTGAGCGGCGTATATGCAGACGTGCTGGAAAAGAGCAAGGACGATAAGTACAACTTCACTTATGCCGGCCTGCATGGAACGACCAAGTACTACGACTACAACGGTGAAAATATCGAAGGTGCTGTTCGCAGTGCGAGCGTGGTCATCGACTGCAATAACCAGGGCGGCAACGGGCACACCTACGAGGCTTCCTGTGGCCGGTTCGTGGTCGGCAGTATCAACGAATGCTCTCAGGGTACGTCGTTCCATATTGATAATTGCGACAACCAGTCGTCGTGCGTGGCTAAAGTTTCGGGCGGTGTCGCGAATCTCAGGTCTTCTAGCATCATGGGCGAAATCAGTGGCCTGCCCGACGGTGATGGTTCCGGGAATATTCCCATTGTTACCATGGTGATGACGGATGCGAACGGTACCAGGTCGCAGGAATTCCTCATCAGCGGCAACGGCTCGTTCTCGCGCAGCGTGGATTTGATGTCCGATATGCAGGAATTCGACCCCGAACGGGTCGTGTCCATCGAGTTTACGGCTTCGAGCGGCTTTACGGTTACAGGCCTTGTGAGCGATTGCCCCAACAGCGTGGGCGTTCATGGCTGCGAGGCAACGCTAGATGGCGACCGCTTCGTGATTTCGTCGAATCTTGTGAATTCAGGTGAGGCGCTCTGCAAGGTTACTGGCGTGGACAACTCGTACGAGACCACAGAGAAGGATTGCCCGGCAGAAGGGAAGTTCTACATCCCTGCCGTGGATTTGCAGAAGAACATCAACATCAGCGGCGGTGACCGTTCCTACACTTTCACTGTTTCCGTGAAGCCCAAGAATGGCGGCGACGAGATGACCTGCACAACGCCGGCTGTCGATGTAAGAGCGAGCGAACTCACCTGCGACCTAAGCTCCACTGCGCCCATCAACCCGGGCGATAACCTGCCCTCGCTTAACTACAAGATTACGAACTGTCCGCCGTCCGGCTGCGCCGTCGACGCAAGGATCGGCAGCGAACCCCCTGTAAGGCTCACGTACCGCGGCAACGGCCAGGTGAACAGCTGGTCGCCCAATATCAACACCACCCCGGGCAACTACCGCTATACGCTCACCTACGCCGGCCTCTCTTGCACGGCCGACATTACCGTCGTTACCGGCGCGAACGGCTCCACGGCCGACAACTGCGCCATTGACGAGGTGAGCAAGCGCTTCACCGCCGACCTGAACCTGGCCGTGGGCAACACGAACTCGATCAAGCTCTGGTACATGGACAAGCTGGGCAACATCATCGACCGTTCCAAGAACGTGAGCCCGTCGACAACCCGCTTCGACGAGCCGCTCCCCGCGATAAGCGAGCCCGGCGATTACGTCGTGGCGCTCAGCATCAACGGCGAAGAAGTCTGCTCCGTGCTTTACTCCTACGCGGGGGATGAGCCCGCTCCGGATGCCGACTGCTACATCGAGGGCGGCCGCTTCAAGAGCAAGAACAAGAACACTTCCGGTTCGGCGATCCAGGCGTCGCTAAACCGCAACCAAGACGGTACTCCGTATGGAAATACCGTAAGTTCAGGCTCTTGGCCTAACGAGAGCTATTTGGACCTTGAAGCGTACGTCCCCACAACCCCCGGCACGTACACCTATAATCTCTGGGGCTCGTCGCTCCTCTGCTCCGTCACGTACGAAGTAAAGGACGAATCCGAAGAAACCCCCTAATAAACGGTGAAAATATTCAACAACGGACCGGTTTAACCCGGCCCGTTTGCTGTTTTGTGAAAATTTTTTTGAGGATAAAATCGTCATTTAGAACGTCTTATAGTACAGGCGGAAGCAAATCCCGACTGCGCAGCGGGCGCGTTCCCGCAAATAGGACTCCACAATGACAAAAAAAGAGTATGCGGCAATGCTTGTTGACATCAATGAGACTCACAAGGCCGGTGGCGATGTATCCGCCTGTATTGCAAGGTATCGAGAGAAGTATAAGTTCGTCTACATCTACAACGACTCCATCTTCAAATTGATTTTCGGCAACCCTGAGAACGAGAGGATGACCGTAGACTTCCTGAATGCGGTACTCAACCTCTGCGGTAGCGATTGTATAGAGCGTCTCGCCTTCGTGAATCCTGCCGTGCCCGGTGCGTTCAGTAAGGAGATTATCTCGGACATCGTGGCGATGGATCAGGGCATGGACCGCATCGTCCTTGAGGTGCAACATGTAGACGATGGAACTTATAGTGACCGCCTTGTGTTCTATACCGCGAAGCATACGGTGGCGAGTCGTATCAAAGGTGACGATTACAAACTCCGTAACTTGAATCTCGTGAGCCTTCAGATGTTCAGCGGATTTCCCGAATCGAGCAACTATCGGCATCATGTGCGTCTGAAAAATCAAGAAAACGAGGAATTTTACAAGAAGCAGACCATCACGCTTGTCGAGATTCCCAAGTTTTTGAATGGAAAATATCATTCCGACAACAGCATGCTGGCGCAATGGCTTCGTGTAATTGACGGGCTGAACAATGAACAACCACTCCCCGTGCCGGAAGGCTCGATGTTTGCCCACTTGCACGAATGCGCAAAATTGAGTATTTTTACAGAGGACTTCCTTATAAGCGAGGCGAAGAACATGAGCGACCGAAACTACGAATTATACGTCGAGAAGAAACGTTCCCGTGCCGAAGGCGAAGCTAATGTCCTAGGCGTCATGAAAGACATGAACTTCCCCGCGGAGCAGATTGCCGAGGTGCAGGCGCGGCTTGCCGCAATGGCTGCAAAGCAACCTTGATTTCTATAGTTAATTTGGGAATGTTCAAAAAAAATGCGGACCGGTTCATTTGACCCGGCCCGTTATTGTATTGTGATTTTTTTCAGGATAAAATCGAGTAACAGCATGCGGCAATGCTTATCGACATCAATGAAACTCACAATGAACAGCCGCTCCCCGTGCCGGAAGGCTCGATGTTTGCCCACTTGCACGAATGTGCGAAATTGAGTATTTTTACAGAGGACTTCCTTATAAGCGAGGCAAAGAACATGAGCGACCGAAACTACGAATTATACGTCGAGAAGAAACGTTCCCGTGCCGAAGGACGCGCCGAGGGCGAAGCCGCAGCCGAAAAAAGAGCCGATGACCGGGCTGCCAAGCGGATGGACTTCCTCCGTTCAATGGGCGTTCCCGAAGAGATTATTGTCGGGGCGGCGGCAATTAAATAGTGGTATCTATAGCGACAACGGACCGGTTCATTTGACCCGGCCCGTTTGTTTTGTAATGCCTTTATTGTGAACTGTCTACGGTGTGGCGGTGATTTTGTTGTAGGTGTCGAGCCCGTCAAACTTGGCGGTGAGTGCTTCGCATTCAACAGCGCTGATGAGAACTTTGTACACAATGTTGTATGCGTTATTTGCGGACTTGGAAACATCCAGTTGCCAAGAATTTTGTGCATTGCAGTCGTTGAGATCGCTGATGTTCTGTGCTTTCCATCCGGCAGTTTCGCCGACATCAATGGATATCGCTGTAGCTGTTGTTATTCCGCCTTCTGTGTTGTCTTCAAAGTACTTGAAATTATTGCTGACGGGCGGCTTGTACCCGATAGAAATCCAGGTTCCGATGCTGTCATGGAACTGAATGTTGTACGAATCTTGCAGGTGAATGTAACTGCCTGCTGCTGAATAGAGCTCACTTGCTCGTGCCTTTGCTACTTGTCCGAAAACCTTGGGTATGGCAACGGCGGCGAGAAAGCCTGTTATAAGAATGGCCACCATAAGCTCTATGAGCGTGAATCCTCTATTTTTGGTGCTAAAATTCATAACCAATCCCGTGGTTTTTAAACTCTGTAAAAAAAAACTAGCAATAAAGGCTGATTATTCCAAGGTGGAATAAAAAAAAGTGAAAAAAATTGAGGAAAAATACGATTTTTTTAAAAAAAATTTACTATATATAGAACATCCAACAGTCCATGAGGAGCTGTTTTTGGTCGCAAAAGTGCCATTTTTGCCTGGCGAGTGTGTTTTGTGACACATTCGTGACAAAAATTTGACAGAAGTGTTGCTTTTGAGAAAAAAGATGGTATATTTATGGAAGTAAACGGGCAATGATGCCCAAAACAAGTGTGTCACAAACAACAAGGAGTACACTATGAAGAAACAAGGTTTTACCCTTATCGAATTGATGGTCGTGATTGTTATCATGGGCATCCTGGCTGCCGTCGCTGTGCCGAAACTGTTCGGCATGATCGCCAAGTCCAAGGCTTCGGAAGTTCCGACCGCCGCCGGTACCTGGATCAATATGATGGAAGCTTACGGCTCTGAAAACTACACTGTTGGTGACTGGGGCCAGATTGGTTACACCGCTCCGGGTACGAAGTCCAATAGTGCAAAGTACACATCCAACGAGTTTGAATATACTGGTGGAGTTTCCGGCACCAAGGGTACCTGGCAGGCAAAGGCTCTCCACAAGTTGGATGATTGCGCTGCAAACAAAACATGGAATCTGGAAGCTACTGTAGCATCTGCAACTCAGGCTAACGCAGGCGAAGTCCATACAACAGCAGGTTCTACCATGGAAGCCAAGTGCCTTGCTTTGACTCCGGCTTTCAACAAGCTCGTGAAGTAATTTAGCGAATACAAAAAAAGGAGACGGATTTTCCGTCTCTTTTTTTTGTATAGTTTGTCAAGATTCTAAAAAAATCACGGCAATGGCAATCCGTTTCCATGACATAGAGTTAATCTTGCTTTCGTCCTGCTTGCCCAGTTGTTCTTTTGTTTGACAATACGACTATTTCTTGTCAAAATACAAGAAATAGTCGTATTCAATGCTTTTCTTTTTTAAAGCTGCGTTCAAAGAATCAAGACCATATTTTTCGAGAAGGGTTGGCGTTGATGAATAAAGGGATCTTCCAAGTCCAAGAGCTCTACCGGAAATCTCTGCTCCTATTGATTCAAGAATAGTTGGAAAAAAATCTAATGATGTGAAGAGCCTTTTGTATGTCTCAGTTGTTTGGGCTGAGTTGATGAAAAAATCAAGCCAATAGTGTATTAGATTAAGATCTTTGAATCCAATAATTTCCGGTTCTGCCATGGCGGCGTGGTCTCCCATGACGGCAATTGTGGTTTGGTTATACCAGTCGTTGGTTTTTGCCCAGTCTATAAAAGACTTAAGTTGTTTTGATGCGCATTTTACAACATAAGGAAATTGCTCCTCTTTTGTGATGCTTTGATTTGTGAAACATTCTGGATCTAAGTAGCCATAAGGAGTATGTGTGTCGACTGTGAAGAACCATATTGCCCAAGGTTTATTCTGCTTTGCGAGGTGGCTAATTTGTTCTTTGACTAGCTCGTAATGTAGTTGGTCTCGGACGCCCTCTTTTTTTACATAATCTTTTTTTCGGTGTTCCTGTAATCCAAGAGCTTGTGGAGAAGAGTGCGTGTGCAAAAAATCGTCCATTCCTGAAAATTTTATATTCGCACCTTTTGAAACGACAACATTATAATCGTTGCGAATTAGAATATCTGTCAGACATGTTGCTCCAGGTAGGAACGATTTCATTGGCTTAAATGATCCGCTAATACTTGGAGGGAGTGTAAGAGGAATACCGCAAGTCTTGGCCACTGCATCGGCCATTGTCCATCCCATGCCCCAAGCTTGTGTGCCACCGGGAATAAAACTTTGCTCGTTTTTGATGTATTCTGTAATTTCGGGAATTAAATTCTCGGATAAATTTCCCCCATTTGCTGAATCCTGGAAGTTGTATTCCATTGATTCAAGGAAAATGAGTATTAAATTACGCTTCTCCTTAAATCCAATTTGTACTGAATCTGGATCGATGTATTCTTTTGCATAAAATTCAGAATGCTCTGATTTTGCATCGAGATTTTGCCATTTCAAATAATAGTCTATAATAGGTAGTTGTGTATAGGCGGTGTAGGCAAACCATACGATTGTAACTAGATTGACGAAAAGAATCAAACGATTGTATGAAATTTTAGAAAGCTTCGTGTAGTGAAAAAGTTTTCTTATGATTAAGAAAAATATTGAAAATAAAGAGACGATTGCCGCGGTTGTTATGAGCGAATCTTTTAGAATCCCTATGAAGAGCGTGACGACGAAATCACGACTGCCCTCAATGTTTTGAGATAGCGTAAAAAGGACCGCTTCTGTATTTTCAAGAGGGAAAGTCTCTTTCAAGACGGGAATCGCCTTTATGAGAAAGATTTCTATAAAGAGAAAAAAGAATAAAGATATGGGAGGGATTATCTTTCTAAACATATAGCTTGTAAAATCCAAGTTTTTTCTTTGCGAATTCTAATAACATCGATATGATTAGGGATTCACCAAGTAATGCGGCAAAAATTAGCAATGGAAAATTTGTGCCATACATGAATTTTGGAAAGAAATACATTAAGAGAAATGTGTGAAATAGATAAATGTTCATTGAGTGCTTGCCTAATAAGGCAAGAGGTTTTATCTGTAGTTTTGTCAGTCGGCAAAAACTGATGACGGATAGTGCAATAAAGACGGTGAGGAAAGCATCAATTGTTATAGCGTCGGCATAACATTCTGCCCATATTTGTCTTGCAAAACATAACCCTACGGAGATGAAAAATGATAGAATTAGGACGGCTTGTGCCCTGATTTTGTTTAGAATTTTGTTCAACAAATCGCTGTGGCGTGCTGCAAATATTCCAAATGTGAAAACAAAAGAAAAAATGATAAGGTTGGAATTCCACAATTCGAATATATAAAAGAAATTTCCGACGATGTAATCTCTTGGCCATAACAGGAGAAGTGTCAGTGCTCCTATTGCAATCAATCCGTTTCCCATCAGCCAATATAATATTGGGAATAACAAATAAAGCGATATAATGAGTGCGTTGAACCACCATGTGATAATATAGGAGTCTCCGCCTTGGATGCCGAAAATATCTTTGATAAGGTTTTGCCAAATGGCGGTTTCTGTGCCATAGGCTACAGATAAAGGTCTTCCTAAAGCAAATACACCAAGAGGAACCAGTAGGGCAAAAATGACCCAATAGTTGAGATAGAATTTGCGGAATCTCTTCAGTAGAAATTTGATGGTGCAAATGATTTTCAAAGGGATACTTATTTGTTTTGCCTGCTTGGAATATTGTATTGCTAGACCATAGCCAGAAACGAATAGGAACATTGAAACACAGACTTTGCAGATTATGGCAACCTGCTGGGTGAAGAAACCGTAAGTATCTGTTTCAAAGAATAGGTGGTGGAATAGCATGGCGCATATTGCGATGCCTTTGATTATATTGGTTTCGGCAAGGGATATGCGAAAGTCTACAGGTTCCTTAGTCATGAAAACATCACTTGTTTCTTGCTTAATATATATATTTTTATCGCAGAATCAATGAGGCCATGAGGCTGTATAAGGTATATTTACAACATGAAGTTTCGCGATTTGACAAGGCTAAAGATTGTGCATGGCTCCTTTCTTTTGGCGCTTTGCTTGAACCTGGTGATCCTCCTGGTTTGCCTTGCGGTTTGCGGGCTCCATAGGGGCTCCCTGGACGATTACTTCATGTCGGCGATGATTACGGGGGCTTACGGGGGCGAATTCGATCCGCATACGCTGTTCGTGAACGGCGCCTACGCCTATTTCTTGAAGCAATTCTATGCGATTTTCCCCAAGGTGGGCTGGTACTTTATTTTTGAGTTGCTGGCTGCGTTTGCTGCGTTTACGGTGTTTGTCTACTTTATGTTGCGGCAGGTGGGCGGCAAGCTGGGCGTAGCCCTTTCCGTGTTCCTGCTTGCGTGCCTTGCGCCGGATTTCTACCTGCAGGCGGCTTTTACCCAGTGTGCGGCCGCATCGACTGCTGCGGCGATTCTTCTGTTCTATTTTGGCAACGGCGAACGGCGGAAGCTGTGGATTGTCCTTGGCGGACTGTTCTTTGTCGTGGGCATCGTTTTCCGCAAGGAGGGGTTCCTCCTGGGAATGCCGTTCTTGGCGGTTACGCTTGCGCTGAGCGTTTTCGAGACTCGGAAGATCATGAAGACCACCTTGGTTGTGCTGGTGGCGTGCGTGTGCGCCTACCAGGCGCTGCAGAACTTCAACAACGGCCTGTTCGGTGACCCCGCATATTCCTACTACCGCGAATACCAGTGGAGCAGGGCGCTTTTTGGCGACGGTGACAACTACGATGCTGACGCCACCTTTGACGAACTGGAAGAAAGGCAGATGCAGGGGCGTGATTTCCGGTTCCTCCGGCGTTGGATTTTTTACGACACCGAAGTGTTCTCGCTCGATAGCTTAAAGCGGATTGCGGGTGTCGTTCACAGGAACCGTTACGAGGTGAACCCGGCCAGGATGCCGGCGGCGCTGTTCCTCGTGGTGGCGAAGTCGTTCTTCCAGGCGAATGCATGGTGCTGGATAGTCCTGTGCCTCATGTTCTTCTTCTTTATTCCCAGGCGGGCAAACCTGTACACGTGGGGCTCGCTTGCGCTTTTGTGTCTGTGCATGGGCTACCTGCTGTACGTGAACCGCGTGGTTTACCATGTGGAGTCGGGGATATGGCTCTACGCCATTGTCTGCGCCATCCCGTTGATGCAGCGGAAGTATTTCGAGAATAATCGGCACATTGGCAAGTTGCCGTACCTGGTCGGGCTTATGGCGCTGGGGAGCCTTGTTCTCGCGCTGTCGGGCCAGCGCGGCATCGACAACAACCGTGCGGTTTTTGGCATCCCGCAGATGTCCAAGGATTGGGGCGATTTCCTGCAATATACGCAGGACCGTCCCAAAGATGTATTCCTGCTCTACTTTAACGACTACAAGTACCTTGCGACATACAAGGATCCGCCTTACATGGCGGCCGCCCCGGGCAGCTGGGGCAACATAATCCCGCTTGGCTACTGGAATATGAACCTGCCCGGCATGCAGAAGGAGATGCGGATTCGGGGCATGCGGAACCCCATAAGGGACATTGTCAGGGATAACGTGTATGTGCTGGAAACGGACACGCTTCATCGATTCGACCGCTTTTATCGCGTTCACTACCACGATTCCGTTTCTATACGGACGGTGAAGGAGTTCGGGGATATGCGC
>JAEEGJ010002975.1_pt1 | contig 71930 bp, 22 predicted proteins | sample 8958761 | NCBI WGS metagenome assembly JAEEGJ01 (sample SAMN16246546, study PRJNA631951) | gut metagenome | biome: gut microbiome; feature: rumen; material: RS-attached | host: Bos | place: Iran: Karaj | collected 2018-10 | reverse complement strand
AAGCACTGTTAAAGTCGATATCTATGGTACCGACACTCCTGCTTCGGGCTACGCCCTCGGTAATGTGTTCGGCGGTGGTAATCTGGCTGGCTACCTTGGCACACCTGAAGTGACCATCCACAATTGCAACAACAGCATCGAATTCGTCTATGGCGGCGGCAATGCGGCACCTGTGGAAGCCACCAACGTCAAAGTCTATGGCGGCAATACTATCGGCAATGTGTTCGGCGGTGGTAATGGCACTGGCGTGGCAGCCGATTTCGTGATGGTTACAGGTTACGTCCTGGCGAACATTTATGGTGGTACCATCAACAGAGTATTCGGCGGCAACAACTCTAGCGGTGTGATCAACGGCACGGTGACCTTGAATGTGAACAAGACGACAGAACCGGGCCACAGCTCCTGCGATATGAAGATCAACGAGGTTTATGGAGGCGGCAACTTGGCTGCGGGCAATGCGGGTACCGTGACTATTGGGTGCACAGGAACCCTCGTTAGCTTGGGATCTGGCGAACACTACGGCATCGACCAGGAAGGTATCCGCTATGTCTACGGCGGTGCCAACCAGGCAGGAATCAATAATGATATCGTTCTTAATATTAATAGCGGTATCGTCGAAAATGTCTTCGGTGGCAACAACACCAGCGGTACGATTGCCGGAAGCATTAAGGTTAACATCAATAAAGACAATGGAGCAAGTTGCGTCTCCGACTGGTACGTTGGCAACGTATATGGTGGAGGTAACTTAGCAAAATATACAGCTCCAAAAAGTGGTAGCTACACTGGAAAATATCCCGAAGTCAATATCCTCAATGGTCTCGTCAGTGGCGATGTGTTCGGCGGCGGATTGGGTCAGACGGGCGATGCCGGTCAGGTCACTGGCGACCCGCAAGTCACCGTCAACGGCACGGACGCCTCAGTGAACGGCAGCGTGTACGGCGGCGGCAGCTTGGCTCCTACCAAGGGCAATCCTCTGGTGACCCTCACCACAGGCACCGTGACCAAGGTGTTCGGTGGCGGTAAGGCTGCCGACGTGGATGGCACCCCCACGGTGGACATCAACGGAGGTCAAGTCAATACGGGCGTCTACGGCGGCTGCGACAGCCAGGGCGATGTCAAAGGAAAGATCACCGTGAACGTCAAGAACGGCACCCTCGGTTCCGCAGCCAATCTTGCACTCGCAACCCCAGTCACCGTCGATGTTTATGGCGGTGGCTACGGTTCAGCAACCACCACCTCGGGCGACGTCGAGGTGAACATAGGCGAATGCACCAGCACCAACACCCATAACGACTTCCCGAAGATCTACGGCGATGTGTACGGCGGTTCCGCCTACGGTAAGGTCAACGGCAGCAATGCCAACACGACCACTGTCAACGTGCTTAATGGTAGATTATTCACTTCTGCTGAACCAGCAACTACAACCAACGGACAGACCTATTATAAATACCATGGCGGCAACGTCTATGGTGGCGGCTTGGGCGACAGGGAAAACCTGGGTACTGGACACAGTGATGTGTTGGCCGAAGAAAAAGGCAAGATCATCGTCAACATTGGCGCTTCAGGCGGTGCCAAGACCCTGGCCCCCGATACCAACATCGGCGAAGCCATCATCGACGGCAACGTCTATGGATGTAACAATACCAATGGCTCACCAAAAGACGATGTCACCGTGAATATCTATAGGACCCATCGCGAAGAGACCGACATCATCACTTATACGGGGCCTTTGACTCCTACCTTCGCCCTCAACGACGTGTTCGGTGGCGGTAACCAAGCCGATTATAACCCCACGGCAACAGGCAAGAAGTCAACCGTGATGATTCATGGCTGTCATAACACCATCCAACGTGTGTTCGGCGGTAGCAACGCCGCGGCATCGGGTTCTTCCTTGATTCCGGTTGAAGTGAAGACGAACATTAATGGCGGTCGCTTCAACAACGTGTTCGGTGGCGGTAACGGTGAGGTCAGCGCTGCCAACATCTTCGGTGACGTCAAACTTGAAATCCATGGTGGTATCGTCGATGAGTTCTTCGTCGGTAGTAACCAAGAGGGTAGCATCTCGGGTTCTTCCAACGTCACCGTCGACCAGTCTTCTGGCTGCGATGAGATCACCATCACCGAGTTCTACTGCGGTGGCAAGTACGCCGATTATGTCGGAGACATCAATGTCGAGATCTCCTGTAGCCAAGGCTTGAACGTCAACTACCTCTATGGCGGCTGCAAGGAAGCCCATGTGAGGGCAGGCAACGGAGGAAGCGGCAATGTCCACCTAGTAGTGAAAGGCGGAACCTACGACTACATCTTTGGAGGTTCAAGAGGAACAACAGAAAAAGGAGCCGACATCCAAGGCAATGTCCTTCTCGAAGTATACGGCGGCACAGTCAATAACGCCATCTTCGGCGGTAGCAACGTGAAAGGCGCCATCGGCGGCACCATCACGGTCAACGTTGAGGATAAATTCCCCAATGACGATTGTGCCCTTGAAGTATCCACAGCCGATGTGTATGGCGGTGGCAACCAGGCTGACTATCCTGGAACTGCTTCTGCAGGCAGCCCGCTGTCAGGAACCATCACCCATACCCCGCCCTATAACTATCCCGCAGTGAACATTAAGAACGCCACCGTCAAGAACGTGTTCGGCGGCGGTCTGGAAGCTGAAGTCAAAGGCAATCCACAGATCCTGATCAAGAAAGGATCCAAGATCAGTGGTAACGTCTATGGCGGTGGTAACATGGGTGAAGTTATCGGCGACCCGAAAGTGATCATCAATGGCAAATTAGAATAAGAGAATAATGGCAATGAACAATATACGACCTATGAATAGGACACCAAGACATATCATCCTTACCGCACTGCTGCTGCTGATAGGCGGTGCTGTGATGGCACAAGGCGACCCACAGTATGTGATCAGGTATAATGACACCATCTCACATGATCCTTTAACGATAACCCGTCATTATCTGACTCATGGTTGGAACGGTAGCAATTATGCTTTAACGGATGCCACCACTTTTGATCCCAACACTTGTCTTTGGTATTCAGGTCCTAATGTCGAATACAACTACTATTTCATCGACAATAACGGGATTCGCCGTTATCTCTCTGCTCCATTGACTCTTTCTGGAATACTGGAAATCTCCGAGACAACGCCCGCAACCGTGATTCTGAATAAGCCAAATGAAAACTACTATTTCTATGATTGGGACGATGGTTTAGCCCGCGGTGTCCAGCTTGACATGGAGGAATGTGAAGCTCATTCGGAATACCATGGCATTCATGGTAGTGAATGTTGGAAAGTTGTTTGGGTGTCGTATGAAGGCGGATCATGGCAGATGTCATCTGTATATGGTTATGACCCAACACCTAATGCTGCGCGATTCAAGCGAGTGACGATCCATAGCTATGCCGCTCAAGTGATTCCTGCCGAAAATCCAGGTGGTGCTCCTACCATAGCCGATTTCGCCATAGCTTACGGCGACACACCTCATCAAGTGAACGGCACGGCAAGCAACTTCTCTTATACCTACACCCCCGCCTATACCTCATACACGTTCGACGGGAATACCTACTATTTTGATGCCAATGGCAATACTCTTGCAAGCGCACCCACCGCAACCACAATAACCAACGACCCTGCTACGGGATATGCTTGGACGCTTACAGGTCAAGGCGAGGATTACCTTTCTATATCTAATGCATCCATTGCCAATCCGACGATTTCATGTATCCAGGAAAACACTTCAACGAGTCACAAGATTTTTACGCTGACACTTATCGTTACCTATTCGAGTGGTGGTACCGAGGTGCGTACAGCTACCGTCACGGTGAAAACCACCTGTCAGAATCCACATCAAGATGCGGCACCGGTGGTTTCCTACGAGGATGTCACCCTGTCGTGGCTCCCCACCGCCGACAAATACAAGTTGGAATACAAAAAAACCACTGAGAATTGGAGTCAGGCTGTCTCGATTTCCGACATCACCGCTACTACCTATACCATAGGTATCAACGACTTGGAATACAAACAAAACTATGATTACCGGGTGGCTGCCTACTGCAATGGAGCTTACCTTCCTGTCGATGATGACGAGTTCATTTACCATTTTACCACGCATGCCGAACCCGATGTCATCATTCTCGGTGCCGTCTATGGCGGTGGTCGTATGGCCGACGTGACGGGCAATACCGAAGTATTAATGATCAACTGTGACAGTGTTAACGGTGTCTTTGGCGGTAATGATATTGCCGGTACCGTCAGCGGCGGATCTACCATTACCATGGGCGTCAATGAGGACGATGCTAATGCTACGGCTTACAATGGGGGCAAAGCTTCCTCCAAAGTCAGAGTTTTCGATGTGTATGGCGGAGGCAACGGCTACTATGCCTACAACGGCACTTCGATTGTTCAGGCTTCCTATGATACTGAATACGATGTGGACGATGGATCCAGCATTATGGCGATAACACCCTCACATCCTGAAGGTGAGATTGTTTGGACCAACAACACTGGTTCTACACAAAACCTTGTGTGTCCCACCATTTCTACGGCCAACATCATCATAACCAACGATAGCGTTAAGATCGACACCCTGTTTGGCGGCGCCAAGAACGCCATTTTGAACAACACGGTGAACGACGTGAACATCACCATCAATGGCGGCACCATCTACACCGTCTTTGGCGGCAACAACTACGGCGGATCGCTGGGCTATAAATCCAAAGAAATCATTACAGTAAACAACACCACACTTAGAACAGATGAAAGCGGCTATTATAACGGTCAATTGGGCCGTGACTTCGGCATTGGTTACCTTTACGGTGGCGGCAACAAAGTGCAGGGTCAACATGTTCTAATCAACATCCACGGCGGCCAGATGGATACCATCTTCGGAGGTGGCAACTCGGCCGATGTGCGTTCGGACACATTGAACGTCAACTGCAATCTTGCAAATAACTATTCCACTGCTATCTATAGTTATTCGGGAAGCAACATCGATAGCATCGATGCTGCCTATTTATGGAACGGTTACGGTGTTTATAATGTACGAACCCTTTTTGGCGGCAACAACAAGGCTACGATGAGCGGTTTGCCCGTCATCAACCTGACTTCAGGCAGTCTCGGCACTGTGTACGGTGGCGGCAACGCAGGTGATATGATGGCACACGATAGTCTTGTCGGTCCTGAAATCTCTTTCGATGCCAGCCATCATCTTGAGAACTTCAACTTTGAATATGGCACCAAAGTGGTTGTAAACAGCCCCACGATACTGATAGACTACCTCTATGGTGGATGCCAGATGAGCAATGTGGGTTATAGCACCTGGGTACGAATACTGAACGGACACGTAGGTACCGTTTATGGTGGCTGCAACATCAGTGGCGATGTGGGCAGCACCCGTTGGGATCTGTCATTAGGCATCACCGACCCGCATTACCAAGATGTTCATGGAGCCACGTATGTTGAGGCTTTGGGCGGCACAGTCCATACTGATATCTTCGCAGGCAGCAATGGCTACTATCATTGCGTGAACGGATCCGGCGAATACATCGACGGAATCAGTTATGATCCAGGTCACTCCTATGTGGGTATGACTGTCCCCACACACAATGAGACCCATGTGGTTCTCAATGGAACTGTCATTGTCAACAGAAACGTTTATGCGGGAGGCAACATGGCTCCCGTTGGCTTCACGCATACGTTAGTCGGCGACAAACCCTATCCCTCAGACGTTGGTTTGGCTTCGGTTCGTATGATTGGCGGCGAAGTGAAAGGTAATGTGTATGGCGGCGGCAATATGGCCTCCATTAACGGCAGCAACGAGGTGAGGGTGGCTGGTGGCAGCATCGGCACTGGCCCCAATGGCGGCGCACTCTATGGAGGCAATGACCGTTTGGGCAAGGCTGGCGGCATCTCCAACCGTGTATTGCCTGATACCTACAACACGGCTTCCGACAATAACACTCCGTTGATATCGGCAGAACCAAGTCAGAAAGTCAATACTTACATCGGAATCACAGGCACACCTTATATCCACACTGTTTACGGCGGTGGTAACGGCGCTTATGACTATGAACATGGCGCCTATTGCGATCCCGGAAACCTGCCCATCCAATCCAACATCTTTGTTGACATCGCCATTGATGGTGGCGACAATGGTGGATATATTGAGAATGTGTACGGCGGAGGTAATGGCGTTTATGCCAATGGCTTTATGAAGGTGTTCCTCAATGTTCAGAATTGTACTGGCGACACGCGTGACCATGTGGGAACCATCTTCGGTGGTAACAACATTGGTAACATGGATTTGATCCCCGACATCATTTTGCTCCATGGAAATGTCCATACGGTGTACGGTGGCTGCAACAAGGGCGCTTTGGTGGGCGACTCCACCTTGACGGTTAACGGCGTTTCATACGAACACATGAGTGGCTATGTGCATCTGCGCAAGGAGTATACGGTGACCAACACCACTGCTTCAGGATCGCCTACTATCACAACTCCAACCACTGCCAGTGTCACAGGTGCTGTGTATGGCGGCTGCCGCATGAATGGCGTTACCAACAACACCCTTGTACTCGTTGATGGCGGTACCCACCCTGCCAGCATGTTCGGCGGCAGCGATATCAGCGGAAACGTGAACCGTACCTCACGAGTCATCGTCAACGGTGGTACTACAGGCAGCATCTATGGAGGCGGCAATGGCAACTATTATTACGATGGCAATCGTGTTTATGACATCAACCACACGATACTGATCGACACTATAGAATCAGGCACCGTCACCGCCCCCATCAGCGCCGTATCGCTCGTCGAGATCATGAAAGGCAATGTGGGCGACACTGCTGCCAACCAAAAAGCCGACATCTATGGTGGAGGCCTTGGAGCAGGTACCCTCACCACAGGCAACGTCGATGTCATTATCGGTACCGACACAGCTACAGCAGTGGCTTACACGCCTTTGATCTATGGCGACATCTACGGTGGCTCAGCATTTGGTACCGTCAATACCAATAACACCAACACCACTCTTGTCAATGTTTTGAATGGCACCGTCATAGGCAATATCTATGGTGGTGGCTTAGGAAGAAAAGCCTCTACCGAACCACCTGTTAGTGCCATCGAAGCCAAAAACTTCGGCAAGGTGTATGTCAATATCGGTAAATCCGCAACCTACAACTGTTTCCTCGACCTGCGCGAAGCCAACGTCTTTGGCTGCAACAACGCCAATGGATCACCACAGGACGATGTCACAGTGAATGTATATCAAACAGCTCATAGCTACACCACTTATCCTGATGGTGTTATCGCAGATAATTATTCGGCCACCTATACCGGCAACAATCCTAAATATTCCATCCGCCAAGTGTTCGGCGGCGGTAATGAGGCCAACTATGCTCCAGAAAACGGATCGACCTCTTCGACAAAACTTACCACGGTGAATGTGTTCACTTGTGACAATACCATCGGTCGTTCGTTTGGAGGTGGTAATGCGGCAGCAGCCCACAAGGTAGCCTCCTACATCCATGGCGGTCGTTTCCACCAGGTGTTTGGCGGCGGCAATGGTACAACAAGCACTCCAGCCAACATCGGCAATGGAGGCGCCAGCCTTAATGTTTACAACGGCAACATCTTACAACTCTTTGGCGGCAACAACCTTAATGGCGAGATTACCGGTCCCATGCATGTCAATGTTACCAACGATAATACTTGCAATGAGAACATCGTCGAGTTCTTTGGCGGCAGTAACCAAGCCGTGATGGGTAGCATTAATCCTGTCAACCTTATCACAACCATCGACTGCGGTGTTGAACCCGTTAATATTCATACGGTGTATGGCGGTTCCAACATGGCTGCCATCACTGGCAATGTCACCCTGAATATCAAAGGTGGCGAATACACGAATGTGTTTGGCGGATCGAAGGGAGAGGGTGGAACGCCTGCCAACATTAACGGCAATGTTACCTTGAACCTTTTGGGCGGTTCCATCCAGCAAGCTTTCGGTGGCTCCAACATCAATGGCAACATCACAGGCAAAATTACCGTCAATGTGCTTGATACCGTTGCCAGTTGCGGTTTGCAGCTTGACACCGTGTATGGTAGCGGCAACCTGACGGCATATACCCCCGAACCTAGCATTGTTTCTCCCGAAGTGAATATTTTGAAGGGCACCGTCAATAAGGTGGTCTTCGGAGGAGGTAAGGGTACAACCGCTGTTGTTACCGCCAACCCCAAAGTCACTATTGGCGACAATACCCACCCTGCCTATATCACTAAGGTTTACGGCGAAGTGTTTGGCGGCGGCAATGCGGCTCCCGTGAGCGGCAACACTACGGTGATCTGCCAGGCCAACCACGCCACCGATACCATCTATAGCCTCTTCGGCGGTGGCAACGAAGCCGGCGTGAGCGGCAACGCCACGGTCACCATGAACAGCGGTGTAATCACCCAAGGCATCTACGGCGGCTGCAACACTCAAGGCACTGTCGGCGGCAACATCAATGTGGATATTTACAATGGCACTTTGGGTACGGATAGTCATCCGATGACGGAAGGCATCTATGGCGGCGGTAAAGGTAGCGACACCCATACTTCTGGCAATATCACTGTAACCATTGGCGACGGAACTACACCTGCCATCTATGCCGACGTGTACGGCGGCTCAGCCTTCGGTCAAGTTGGCGCCGCAGGTAGAACCGCCAAGGTTGACCTCAAGGCAGGAACCATCCATGGCTCTCTTTACGGTGGTGGCAAAGGTGACAACACTAATACTGCAGAGGTTACAGGCGATGCCGAGTTGGCCATTGCCGGCAACGTGACTAACGGCGTGTACGGAGGCTGTAATGTCCGTGGTATCGTGAAAGAGGATGTCACCGTAGGTGTCACTGGCGCGGCTGTCATCGGCGACCAAAGCAACACTAACCGCGGTATCATCTATGGTGGTGGCTTGGGTTTGAACACTAAGGTGAAAGGTAGTGTGGCCGTAACCATCAACAATGCTTCAGGACATAACTACGGCGATGTTTATGGCGGCTCGGCTATGGGTCTGGTCAACTGCAATGAGGCAGGCGACGGAGCCAATCCGGGATCGACTACTAACGTCACTTTGACCTCAGGCACCATACACGGCAACCTCTATGGCGGCGGCCACGGTTTGGAAAGCCACCCAGCCGATGTATATGGTAATGTAACCGTAACAGTGAATGGCGGTACGGTCGCCAATGTGTTCGGCTGTAACAACCTTTTGGGTCAGCCTAAGAACGATGTAACGGTAATCATCAACGAAACCACACCAAGCACCATGAGTGTCGATTCCGTCTTCGGCGGCGGTAACCAGGCCTACTATGAAGGCACACCACAAGTGAGAATCAGTAAGGGTACTGTCAATCATAAGGTCTTTGGCGGCGGCAACAATATTGCTAACGACAACAAGGGCGTGGGTGGTAGTGATATTTTAATGTCTGGCGGCACTGTCCTTGTCGGTATTTATGGCGGTTGTAACACTGATGGCGATGTCACAGGTGATGTCTTAGTCAGACTTACCGGCGGTACCGTTGGTGCTACTAATGCTAGAGCCAACATCCATGGTGGCGGCTACGGACAAAACACTACGGTCAAAGGCGATGTCACGGTTACTTTCGGCGATATCAATGCTGCCGATGCCGTGTATCCTATGTTATATGGTGACCTCTACGGCGGCTCGGCTCTGGGAACAGTGAACGACGAAGCCTCTGATATGACGACCGTCAATATCTATAGCGGTACCATCTTAGGTATTGGTGACAGCCCCGACAATTACGGTAACGTATTTGGCGGTGGTTTGGGTAATTCTACCACACCAGCCAGAGTCAATGGCATCATCCATGTCAATATCGGTTCAGAGAATGGTGGCCAGGCTACACTCTCTCGTTGCAGTGTGTATGGCTGTAACAACGTGAATGGATCGCCTCAATCTGATGTATATGTTGACATATATCAAACGGCACATACCGAAAAGGATGAGGTCGGCTATTATGAGATAGATAAAAAATATGCGCTCTATCAAGTGTTTGGTGGCGGTAACCGTGCCCACTATGCTCCTGAAAACGGCATTCAAGGCTCCAGCAAGAAGACCCATGTAACTATCCACGATTGTGAAAACACCGTGAACTATGTGTATGGCGGTGGTAATGCTGCCGATGCAGTAGGTGTGGTTACCATTATCCAAGGTGGACGTTTCAACGAGGTCTATGGTGGTGGTAACGGTCGTGTGACGGCAGCTAACATAGGCTTGGGTGGCATTGGTCTTAACGTAGTTGCTGGAAACGTTAGCTTCCTCTTCAGAGGCAGTAACAAAAACGGTGAAAACCATGGACCCGATTACTATCCAGCAGCAGTCTCTACCTGTCTTGGAGGCTTGTTCGTCGACTCCTACTTCTTCGGTACTAACGAAGCAGAGCTCTATTATGATTTGAACCACACAATCACTTGTGCTGAGGCAGGTAACTTCGAATACCGATACGTCTACGCAGGCAGCCGTTGGGGCATCGTGTATGGCGACGTCTCACTCACGGTGTGTGGTGGTACTATTGAGAATTTGTTTGGCGGTTGCAGAGGCTATAGCGATTACAGCGCTGATGTCAGAAGATTCCCCACTTACGCTGAGATTGCTGCTGATATAGCTGCACATTCAGATCCAAAAGACAGGAAGTATTCCCAAGAGTTATTAGATTACATGAGGTATCCCACTGGTCCAGAACCTTCTTATGTCGGTCATGGTGGTAACATCAATTTGGTTGTCAATGGCGGCACCATCGGTAGGGTGTTTGGCGGTTGCGATATTAGAGGTAATGTTGAGGGCAAGATTACAATTACGGTAAACGATGCCGAAAGCACCACCTGCCCGCTCTTTATCGGTGAGGTTTATGGCGGCAGTAACGAATGGTATTATCGACCTTTAAATGCCAGTATCAACTCGCCAGAGGTAGAAATCATCAGAGGTACCATCGGCGGTATCCACACCGACCTTCCCGTGAACAATATCAGTGGTTTCGCTCCTACGGAATACGAAGGCAATGTGTTCGGCGGCGGTAACTTTGGTAATGTCACTTCCAACCCGGTAGTCATTGTTGGTGATGGTCCTTCAGCCAAGGTCACCATCAAGGGTAATGTGTTTGGTGGAGGTAATGAAGGTGATGTAACTGGAGGCCCACGTGTGATCGTTGTTCCTATCACACACACTTTAAGCATTACACCAGCAACTGCTGACAATATTGTTAGAGTGACCAACACCGTTGGAGAAGAGATAAGCAGCGGCACTTCAGTGGGTGAAGGCATCAACCTCAACCTATTGGCCATACCGTCTACCAATTATACTTTCGATCATTGGTCAGTGACGGGTAATGGAACCATAACCAATCCGAATTCGGCATCCACTTCCTTTACCATGGGAACGGGGAATTGTACCATTGAAGCTGTTTTCAATACGGCCACTACCTATGTGTTGAACTTTAGTGTTGACCCAGCAGCAGGTGGCACCATGGTAGTCAAGGACGCCCAAGGCGATACCCTGCACAGTGGCGATCACATTGGTGAAGGTTCGGTACTTACCCTTTCGGCTACGCCCAATATCAGTTATAAGTTTAAGGAATGGCAAGTCAATGATAATCCAATTCTATATCAAGCCAATACCACTTATACCATGGCTGCAGCTACTACCACCTTAAAGGCGGTGTTTGAGGCTGTGCCTACTCATCCGTTCACCTTCTCTTCTTCTGCACATGGCACAGTGGCTGTCGAAGACATCCATGGCAATCCCGTGGCCAGCGGCGATTATATTGGCGAAGATGCGGTACTCAGCGTTACAGCTACACCTAATGCCAATTATGCTTTAGACAAATGGACGGTGTCTGGCGGTGAGATTGATAATGTTGTTGCCACCGAAATTTCCTTTATCATGGGAAAGGAAGATGCTGCTACCTTATCGGCCAGTTTCGTACCCACACATAGTATCAGTATCACCGATCCTGAGAACGGCACTATCAAAATCACCAATGCTTTAGGCTATATCGTGAACAGCGGCGCTTCCATTGGTGAAGGTGCGGTGCTTAACTTGAGGGCTAAACCCGTAGCTGGATATGCATTCAAGGAATGGCAACTCACCAGCGGAAATGGTGTGATCGCAAATCCAAATGCACCGATCACCTCCTTAATCATGGGAACGAACGACGCTGTGATCAAAGCAATTTTTGTTCGAGCCCATACCTTGACCATTACGCCACCTGAAAATGGCACCATTAAGGTCACCAACATCCTTGACCAAAGTGTAAGCAGTCCTGCTTCCATTGGCAAAGGCGCTGTGCTCAACCTTGAAGCCTCACCTTCTGAAGGCCATACCTTCGACCATTGGGAGGTTACCAGTGGCGATGGAACCATAACAGATACAACAAATGCTTCCACCACCTTTACCATGGGTGATGGAGACACCACTATAAGAGCAATTTTTAATTAACCCGAATCATAACGATATGATCATGAGCATATTTAACATAAGTCGGTACAAAAAACGAGTTAAGGCCTTTCTTGTTACAACCCTGCTGTTAGGCGCAGGCGTTGCCCAGGCACAGATAGTCATCGAAGGCAACGTGTATGGCGGCGGTAAGCTTGGCATTATTACGGACAACACCTCCGTGACCATCAACCAAGGTACGACCAAAGGCAATGTGTTTGGCGGCGGTATGGGCGCTGATACCAGCAAAGTAGCCGGTTTGGTGCAAGGCAATGCCACCATCGATATGAACAATGGTAACGTGGAAGGTAACCTTTACGGCGGTGGTGAGATGGCTTGTGTGGGTGAGGTTCAGAACGACGGCACCCTGTTGAAAGGCAAAACCACCATCAACATGAATAACGGCACCGTAGGCAAGGCTGAAGACTTTCCAAACCCATCTGTTACTGAGCTTGATGAAGACCCCGATCGTGGGCACATCTATGGTGGTGGTAAAGGTGATGGCGACAGCGAAAGCCTTAAGACTTTTTGTAACGTCAATTATGCAACGGTCAACCTTATCGGTGGTACAGTTCAGGGCTCTGTGTATGGAGGTAGCGCTTTTGGTCATGTGTTAGGCAACGACTCCGTATTCATTACGGGTACCACTGTCGGTACCAATGGTCTCACTGGCTACGACGGCAGCGTGTTTGGTGGAGGAAAGGGTAGTGGATATTTTATTGTCGAGGGTAATGATACCACTGCTTTCGCCATGTACAAGACCTGTGGCCGTGTGGCTGGTAACAACTACGTCAAGATGAATAGCGGCATCGTCAAGGCTTGCCTCTATGGCGGCGGCCGTTTGGCCCTCACTGGCGTCGATGAAGACGGCAATCCCTCTTTCAGAGACCCAGCAGATGCAACGAAATACGACTCCATCAACCACGGCTTGGCCCTTGTTGATGTGAGAGGCACATCCAAAATTGGTATTACTGATACTTATGCATTGTTGAATTGTGACTATAGCGTCGGCGATATATTCGGAGGCGGTCAAGGGGACCTTGATTATTACGATGTCCCGGAAGCAGGTTGCGTGGCTAATGCCATCGTCAACGTGGCGGGCGAAGCTACCATCTATTGCACCGTGTTCGGCGGTGGCGAGATCGGAGGCGTAGGCTATATGGACAATACGGGCAAATTCATTAAAGGCACCGGTGCTTCTCGCGACACTATCGCAGGCACGGCTACCATTGGATCGGAAGTTGAGTTCGACCATGTTTATCATCAGAATCCAGCCGAATGGACCATGTTTGACACGGTCAATAATGTGAGAAGACTCATGCATACCTGTTCAGGCAATGTGTTTGGTGGCAGCCAAGGCGACGCATCGCCAACATATCCCCATTGGGTCAGATTAGGACATTCACGCACAGCTGAAGTCGTTGTGAAAGATAACCCCACCATCAGAAGCTGTGTGTTCGGCGGTGCTGAGCAGGGTACAGTGACAGAAAACACCTATGTGAAAATCATGGGTGGCACCATTGGAACAACAGGCATATTATCAGATAGCTTGGTACGCGTGGGAAACAACTGGCAAGTCAAACCAGACCATTCAACTTATAACTACGGCAATGTTTATGGTGGCGGTTTTGGTGTCGACACTTTAAGGACGGGTTCCAATGTGAACGACTCCACTATGTTCCCCAACTTCTTAGCAGGTCGTGTGTATGGCAACACCTATGTCAACGTCTCGGCTGGCACCATCCGCGGTAATGTGTATGGTGGAGGTAACATGGCCAGTGTGGGTATTGAGAAAAGTGATGGCACCAGGGCGAAAGGCAGATGCTTTGTTACTGTCGGTGGCACCGCAACCATCGGTGATCTCGACGGCACCGGCATGAACGCCAACGTCTTCGGTGGCGGCAGGGGATTCCCTGGTGATTCACTCAAAGCTAAACCCCGTAATCCATACGCCAATGTGAATAGCACCGAAGTCACTATCGCAGGTGGATCCATTAAAGGTAGCGTGTATGGTGGCGGTGCCTACAGCCATGTGTTGGACAGCACAGATGTCATCGTTAGAGGCGGTACCATCGGCACCGACGGTTTTGGCAGATATGACGGCAGTGTGTTCGGTGGTGGTAGGGGTCATCTTGACAACTTCACCGCTGGTCGTGTGGCAGGCAACACTCAAGTCGTCATGGAAGACGGCAACGTATTGGGCAACATCTATGGCGGCGGCCTTGTCGCTCTTACCGGCGTGGACGTGGATGGCAAGTTCTCCTTTAAGGTTGGCTCAGAATATGACTCCTTGAACCACGGCTTAACCAAAGTTGAAGTCAGTGGAGGCACCATCGGCAACAACAGAAACAACGGCTATGATTTGCTGAGAAGCAATTATAAAATAGGTAATGTTTATGGCGGTGGCCGTGGTAACATTGACGAGTATAGAGAGGATGACTATGGTCGTGCAGCCAATGCTGTTGTCAAAATCACCGGCAGTCCTACCATTTATAATTGCGTTTACGGTGGTGGACAAATGGCCAATATCGGTCATTGGAACAATTACGAAAGCTGGTACACAACAGGCACTGGCGCTACTCGTGTAACCATCCAAGGCAGTCCAAGCATTGGAATGGAAGCAGAGTTTATAGACAATACTTATTTACATAATCCTGGTAATTTCACGTATTTTGATACCATTCGCTTTGTAAATTATAATGCCCTACCCGAATACGATACCACCTATTTAAGAATGTTGTCGCACACCCGTACAGGTAATGTGTATGGCGGTGGCCAAGGTGATGTTAAGATTGATAAAGATGGCTACGCTGTAGGACTTGAACAAGGTCACTGCCGCGCAACCTATGTCCATATTAGTGAAACTCCCACCATCATGAGCTCTGTCTATGGTGGCTCTGAGGAAGGTGCTGTTTGGGGCGAAACCGAGGTTCACATTGCTGGAGGTACCATCGGAAGAGATGATATCATACCTGACAGTTTGAAATTTGAGAATGGCTCATGGTCAACACTCTCTAACACTGCCCCTTACAACTATGGCGATGTGTTCGGTGGTAGCTATGGTAAGGACTATTACACTCATTTGGTTGCAAACAATCATGTAACTCAACAAGCGATCGACTCCGTTAACGGTCTTGCGGGTCGTGTTTATGGTAATACGTTGGTCGATATCACAAATGGCACTATCCGAGGCAATGTCTATGGTGGCGGCGATTTAGCCAGTGTGGGACAATGGACAAAGACCCTTGAGAATCCATCAGATCCGACTTCTGCGCTCATCGACATTGTGCCTATTGCTGACCCCGTCAAAACAGAATTAAGAGGCAATGCCACGGTTAACGTTAGCGGTGGAACCATTGGTCCTTTGGATGGCACGGGTTTGAATGCATACGTGTTTGGCGGCGGTAAAGGTTTCCATATGGATCCTAATGAATTGCGCAAGACATACGCCAATGTTGACAGTACCTTTGTTACTATCAGCGGAGGTAATATTTATGGCTCCATCTTTGGCGGCGGCAACGACAGCCATGTGCTGGGAAGCGTCTCCATCGAAGTCCAAGACGGTGCCAACATAGGTACCGACGGCCTTTCCACTTGGGATGGTAATATCTTTGGTGGCGGTCGTAACTTCCTCAATACCAACCATACCAATGGCCGTGTGAGGGGTAATATCGGTATCACCATGAATGGTGGCACCATCCAAGGCTCCATCTTCGGAGGCGGACGTCTGGCACTCTCAGGCATCAATGTGAATGGTGAATTCCCTGAATCAAATTGGGATCCTACCAAATACGGCAACGTGAACATCCAAGTCAGCGGTACCGCTTCAGGTAGTAACCCTGTGACTTACTCCACCGTCATCGGTAATAGCAATGGTCGTGAGTTGCTGACAGGCAGTGATGAGAGTGTCGGCGACATCTTCGGTAGCGGTAAGGGCGACACCAAGGCTTACGAAGACGTTCAGGCAGGATGCGTTACCAACACTGCAATCACCATCACAGGCAGTCCCCGTATCTATGGTGGTGTGTTCGGCGGCGGCGAGATGGCCAGTATCGGCTACCTCAACAGTAGCAATGGTTTCGTTAGCGGCACTGGTGAATCGACCGTTGTCGTGGGTTCCACCAATGCTTCTGAATCAAAAGACCTCATCATCGGTACTTATCTTGAATATGATACGATATACATGAAGCATGATCCTGGTGATTGGACTATTTATGATAGTATTGGCGATGCCATACGTGTGGTACACACCTGTGCCGGCAACGTCTACGGCGGTTGCCAAGGTGATGTGGATCCTGAGTCACCTAACTGGATTCTCATGGCACATTCTAGAACAGCTTCGGTCACCATCAACAGTGGCAATATCTTGAGTTCTGTGTTCGGTGGTCCTGAGCAGGGCACCATGACGGGCAATGCCTCGGTCACTATCAACGGCGGTGTCATTGGCCAGACGGATTTGGTGGCTTCCGATAGCACGCACTATAGCTTTGGTAGCGTATATGGCGGTGGCTACGGTAGTGATAAATTGAATAAGCATTGGAATGCTATGTGTACCGTTGCAGGTTCGGATACCACTTTCGTGATAGCTGCCGATATCGCCGGCCGTGTGTATGGCAACACTATTGTTGAAATCAACGGTGGTACCATTCGTGAGCACGTGTTCGGCGGCGGCGAGATGGCCAGCGTTACGGGCAACTGCGAAGTCACCGTCAACAACGTGTCGATGGTCGGCCCACTTGACAGGCTCAACACGGATAGCCTTAACATGGTGGGTGACGTTTATGCGGCAGGCAAGGGTATTCCTTCCGATCTCTATAAGAAATACTGTAACGTCAACAATGCCACGGTCACCATCGGCGACGGAGTCTCAGGTCATGTTGCCAACATCGCGGGCGATGTGTACGGCGGCGGTGCCGACTGCCATGTGTTGGGTAACACCAACGTGTATATTCATGCAGGCGCCAATATCGGCACCTACGGCTTCACCAACTACGACGGCAATGTGTTCGGCGGTGGACGAGGCAGTGGCGAAGGCGAAGACGATACTTTCGCCATCAACAAAACCTGCGGTCGTGTGGACGGCAATACCAACATCACCATGGATGGCGGCACCATCAAATGCTCGATCTTCGGCGGCGGCCGTCTGGCACTCACCGGTGTGGATGAGGACGGCAAATACAACAACTCCACCAGCAAGGGCAAGGCTACTATCAATGTTAGTGGTGGTAACGTCGGTACTGAGGATGGCCCGGGATTGCTGGCTTGCGACTTTAGTGTGGGCGACATCTTCGGTAGCGGCAAGGGCGACATCATCAACTACAACGACGTTGACGCAGGTTGCGTCACCAACACCGAAATCAATATCACAGGCACCCCGATCATCAAAGGATCCGTCTTTGGCGGCGGTGAAATGGCTGGCATCGGCTATCGCTACAATGGCGCTTTCATTGACGGTACCGGCGAAGCTAAGATTAAGATTGGTGAAGGCGCTAGTGACAATCCCGTCATTGGCACTGAGGCTGAATTTATGTATACTCAAGCGGACAATCCAGGCGAATGGACCATCTATGATGATGTCACAGGAAAGATCCTTCACACTTGCACGGGCAATGTTTTTGGCGGCAGCCAGGGCGACGTTGATACTACCGCAACGGCATGGGTCTCCATGGCCAGTTCCAGAACGGCTACGGTCACCATCAACAGAGGCACCATCAGAGGCAAGGTATATGGTGGCAGTGAACAGGGTACCGTGGTAGGCAACACCCTTGTCACCGTCAACGGCGGCACGATCGGCACCCTTATCAACCAAGGTTCAGGGGCGATAACTCCCTATTACCTTGGCGAGGTCTATGGCGCTGGCTATGGTAGTGATGATGACAGTGAAAACAACAGCATGGCCGTCAACGACTCTACTGCTGCTAGAACGGCATTAGGTCTGCCTTGGACACCCGCTGTGATGGCTGGTCGTGTTTATGGTAAATCGCAAGTCGATTTCAAAGGCGGCTATGTTAAAGGCAGCGTGTATGGCGGCGGTGAGCGAGCCTACATCGGTTACGAGTCCACCAGCAAATCTGCCGCTACTGGTAAGTCAGAGGCCAACGTCGACTTCACCTATTCAGCCAATACTAATGAGATTGTGGGCAATGTGTTTGGCGCTAACAACGTTACTGGTTCGCCTTTCGAAAACGCCAAGGCCACAGTCATCAAAGGTACCGTCCATAATGTGTTCGGCGGCGGTAATGTAGCCGACTGTTTGGGCACTGCTGATGTCATCATTAACGGTGGCATCACCGACACCGTCTTTGGCGGCGGCAATCTGGCTGCAACCCATGGATCAACAGTGGCAATGAACAACGGCTCCGTGCTCAAGGGTGTGTATGGCGGTTGCAATGCAAACGATTCCGTTAAAGGTAACATCAACGTCATTATTTTGGGCGGCACCATCGGCACCAGCAGCGATCTCGCCAATGTCCATGGCGGCGGCTACGGTCAAAACACTGGCTCCAAAGGCAATGTCACCGTTACCTTTGGCGATGATAGTGGCACCAACCCCACCGCAAGCACCAATCCAACCCTTTATGGTAATGTGTATGGTGGCTCTGCTTTCGGTACTGTCAACGATGAAGGTACAGACAAGACCACTGTCAACATTCGCAACGGCGCCCTCCGTTATCTGGTTTCCGGCACCGATACTATTGGTGGTAGCGTGTATGGCGGCGGCTTGGGTCTATCAGGTCCAGCAAACATCGACAAAGGCAAGGTTTACGGCGCCGTCACCGTCAACGTCGGTGATTCCATCCACCAAGCAGGCGTTGAAGTCGCTGACACCACGATATGCTTTGGTTACGCCACCATCGGCAGAAACGTTTACGGCTGTAACGACTCCGGCGGTTCACCTCAAGAGGATGTCACCGTGAACATCTTTGGAACGGCACATACTTCCGGTGCAGAAGGCGACAGCGTCACTGGCACTAAATTTGCTATCGCCAACGTGTTTGGTGGCGGTAACTACGCCGACTACGATCCAAAAGACGGTGGAGGTACTTCTGTGATGAAAACGGCTAGAGTAAATATTTTTGGTTGCGACAACACCGTTCGTCGTGTGTTCGGTGGTGGTGACGCTTCGGCATCGCCTCATGTGAGAACGGATATCCAAGGTGGTCGTTTCGCCCAGGTATTCGGCGGTGGTAACGGTGAGCGTGGCTCGGAATATGCTGCTAACATCAAGGGTAATGTTTATCTCGGTATCCACGGCGGTCAAGTCGGCATGTCCTTCGGAGGAAGTAACCAAAATGGTTTGATCTCAGGAACCACGACCATCGTCCTTGACAATAATGGTCCTTGCGGTGAGACTGATATTGATGAGTACTTCTGCGGTGGCAACTATGTGGATGTGGTTGGTGATGTGGATGCTACCATTACCTGTTCTCAAGGTATGCATGTGAAGCGTCTATACGGTGGCTGCAACCAAGCGCATATCAAGAAGAAACTGGATGGAACAGGAGGCAATGTCAACCTGACCGTGTTGGGTGGTGAATATGAATGTGTGTTCGGAGGCTCGAAGGGACGTCCCGTTGGCCACCCTGAAGGCGTGTTTGATGCCTATATTGAAGGCGATGTCAACCTTACCATTAAGGGCGGAACCATCGATACCGTGTTTGGCGGTAGCAATATCAAGGGTAATGTTTATGGTAAGATCATCGTCAATATCGACGATGCTAGAAGCACAGATTGTCCTCTTGAAATCCACAATGTGTATGGTGGTGGACACGACGCTCCTTATACACCTACTACCTCGGGTTGCTATCCAGAAGTGAATGTGCTGAACGGCACCATTTCGAAATCAAGTGGCTTGGGTGGTAACGTGTTCGGCGGTGGTTTTGGTAGCGATGCTGTCGTCAACAACACCTCAACCTACGGCCCGAAGGTTACCATTGGCGGTAGAAATAGTGTTGATGAAGCAACCGTTGAAGGTAACGTTTACGGTGGCGGTCATGGCGCCGATGTGGTTGGAAATCCGCATGTTATCCTCGACGGAGCTTCGAAAGTGAATGTCGAAGGCGATGTGTTCGGAGGCGGAAAAGAAGCTATAGTAACAGGAAACGCAAAAGTTGAAGTGAAATAAAGAAAATAGTTGTAATTTTGCAGGTTTAATATGGAACCCAGACATATGAAACTAAAAACCCAAAAAGTGAAGTGGAAAGGACTCTTGTTAGCCACAGTGCTGCTACTGATAGGCAGTGGTGTGGCTCAAGCCCAAGTAAAGGTTGGTGGTAATATCTACGGCGGCGGAGAGAAGGCCAACGTCGTGGGTAACGACACCGTTCGTATCCATGGCGTGCATAACGATACCATCTTAGGCAACGTCTATGGTGGTGGTTTGGAGGGACAGGTATCGGGCAATGCCATCGTGGAGATGAGCAGCGGTGTCGTTGGTACTCCGGGCCAGCCAACTGGAACAATGAACAATGGCGTTGCGGTTTGTCCAGTAGCCAATGGCGGACGTGTGTTCGGTGGCGGCAAAGGATCAACCACCGACCATGAACATGGTTTGGTGGAAGGCAATACCTTCGTTACCATCTCAGGTACCGCTAAGGTGCTCATGAACGTGTACGGCGGCGGTGAGATGGCCTCGGTAGGTAGCGGCAACCTTAACGACAAAAATAGTGGCGTGGCCACAGTCACCATCGAAGGCGGTGAAGTTGGTCCCTTGGATGGCAGTGCCCACAATGGCTATGTGTTCGGAGGCGGTAAAGGCTTGAACGACAGCAACGACGCCTATTGGAATTTCGCCAATGTCGACAGCTCTTCAGTGGTTATGACAGCGGGAACAGTCTGGGGTTCCCTCTTCGGCGGCAGTGAAGACGGCCACGTCATCGGCGACGCCACCCTCACCTATAGCGGCGGCACACTCGGCACCAATGGTAAGACCAGCTGGGATGGTAATATCTTCGGTGGTGGCCGTAACTACGAAGCAGGTAACAATACTTCTGGTAGAGTTGGTGGTAATGTCCACGTATTTGTAAGGGGAACAGCCGCGGTGAAAGGCAACGTGTTCGGCGGCGGCCGTTTGGCATCTGTTGGTATCAAGAGAACGAGTGCCGAGAACCCTGCCATCGTGATGCAAGATGGCGATGACCATGGTAACATCTATGTGAATATCCTTGGTGGCACCATCGGCTTGGCCAACCTTGACACGATCACCAGTGGCACGGTCGTTGGCGGTTGTATGGGCGACACCATTCATACACCTGGCAATATTAACCAATCGGTTCTGGCACATGCCAAGAACACTTATGTGAATATTCTCGGTGGCCACGTCTTGGCTAACGTATACGGCGGCTCAGCCTATGGTACCGTGGACGAGGACGCCCACGTCGAGATAAAAGGCGGCGAGATCGGTGTGTACACTGTTAACGGCAGCGACACCATCCGTACAGCCGGTAACGTGTTTGGTAGCGGTAGAGGCTATGCGCCTGAAACCGCCACTAACTCTGGTGGTTTTGCCTATTATGCCAATTACGGCGTTGTGTTGAAAGACACTTATGTCTATGTTCACGATTCCATCAAGGAAAGCTCAACCATATCCAGTCCCTTCATTCACGGCATCGTGTATGGTGGTGGTGAAGTGGCTTCTGTGGGTACTTATTACGCTACGCTCGAGGCTGGCGGTACCACCCATGTCAAAGTCACAGGCGGCAGAATCGGTCCCCTGGACGGCACTGGCTTGAACGCCTATGTATTTGGCGGTAGCCAAGGTATTAGTGGTGACCATGAAGAAAAGTATAAATACCATGCCACAGTGGGTAGCACTGACATTGAGATTGGCGAGAATGCTATGATTGACGCCTCCGTGTTGGGCGGTGGCGCGGAAGGCCATGTGTGGAATGATGTCAATATCCTGATCAAAGGTGGTACCATCGGTGTCGACGGCGTCTCTTTGGGCGCTGGACATGTGTACGGCGGTGGCGGTAATATGTCTGAATCCAACCAGAGTGCCGGACGTGTAGGAGGCAATACCCATATTACCATGACAGCAGGTACCATTAAAGGCGGTATCTATGGTGGCGGTTATGCTGGTCTTGTCGGCGTTAATGGTAACGGCGAAATGTATACGACAGACCTCTCCAATCATGGCAACACCTTGATCGAGATTAGCAATGGCATTGTCGGTGTCGACAATGGCAAAGGCAATGTGTTTGGTGGAGGTAAAGGTTCTGAAACAAACTATTTGTTTGGCAATACCGCCAACACTGACGTGAGAATCTCTGGCACTGCAGTCATCAAAGGTAATGTGTATGGCGGCGGTGAGATGGCCTCAGTGGGTCATTATACAAGTTCAACTCTTGTTGAAGGTACTGGCGTCGCTAAAGTCACCGTTAGTGGCGGTACCGTAGGTGCGGAAATAACTGGACCGGAGTTAGTTTTATCAGGTAGCGTATTTGGTGGCGGTCTTGGTAAGCCAACAAAAGCGCCGAACGACTATGCGAACTTCGGTAATGTCGACAGCACAAGAGTGGTTGTCAGCGGTGGATATATCGTCAACTCCGTTTATGGCGGTGCTGAAAACGGCCACGTGTTTGGTAATACCGACGTGCTCGTCAAAGGTGGTACCATTGGTAAGAAACTCACTTTGGCGGAACGCCAAGCAGATAAGAGCAATCAGGTCGTGCGAATCCATACCGGTAACGTGTATGGCGGCGGTAGCGGTGCTACAGCTATTGACTCTTTGAATTTTGGTAGTACCGGATACAAATACCCCGTCTATAGCCCCACGGCGGGTCGTGTGTATGGCAATACCAACGTCGTCGTTAAGGCAGGTACAGTGCGTCACGCCGTGTATGGTGGCGGCAACATGTCCACCATAGGTACTTGCGATGTTAACGAAACTACCGGTTTAGCTACTTATACCTCAGGTGGTTTGGCTACCGTAACCATCGACAGTGTCGCCCTCATCGGTCCGAAGAGGGGAGACTTGGTGGATGGTTTCTCTGAATCAGAAATCGATGCCAACTTCAAGTGGCTTGGTGCTAACGAAGGCTATGTGTTTGGTTCAAGCCGTGGTTTGTCAGGAGGCAAGCTGAAGCATCTTGCCTTCGCTGACAGCACCATTGTTACCATCGACGGAAACGCTCAAGTGATCAGTAATGTGTTTGGTGGTGGTGAGAACGGTCATGTCCAAACCGGTACCAACGTTATCGTGAAGGGTGGTATCATCGGCGGCATGCCGTTGCATGGCGACACTTCCGCTGCAATAACAGCTTATACGGATACTCTCAAGAAAAGTGAATACTTTGACATCACTGTCCATCTCGCCAAGAACGAAGGTGAAATCACCGAAGATATCTATGGCTCTGGAGATATTGTGTATCGTGGTAACGTGTTCGGCGGCGGCAAAGGTACCGACTCCATCATTTGGCAAAGCCCATTTAAGCTCTGTTACACCTCTGGTCGTGTGTATGGCAATACCCATGTCACAGTCAACGATTCTGCCTTGATCTACAACAAAGTTTATGGCGGTGGTGCTATTGCTTCGGTAGGAACATTCCAAACAAACAACGATTCTGTCATAGCTATTGTTGGAAACACAGGTCATGCCTACGTCACCGTCAGTGGCGGTCAAATTGGTATTGACGGCAAGAACAATGGCGATGTGTATGGCGGTGGTCATGGCTTGCCTGGCAGATCGAAAAAAGAGGGTGAAGTCCTTACTTCCTTAACCCAACCTCTTACTCAGGTTCTCCATGAAGCTTATGTGGGACACACCCATGTGGTGATCAGCGATGCTGCCAACATCAAGAGTAACGTATATGGCGGTGCGGCTAATGGTCACGTGCAAGGCGATGCCCATGTGACGGTGGATGGCGGTACCATCGGTATCGCTGGACAAGGTGGCTGGCACAGCAACATCTATGGTGGTGGTGGCGGTGCACGCGGTTATACTGACAGCAACGGCAAGACTCACTTGAGCATTTCGGCAGGCCGTGTGTTCGGCGACACTTACGTCACCATCAACGATGGCCATATTTACCATGGTGTTTATGGTGGCGGAGCCATTGCCTCTGTGGGTACCTACATCCTTGGAGGTGAGAATCCATCAATCTACAACGGTAATTCCTACGTCAACGTGTACGGTGGCACTATCGGCACTGACGGTAACCATAACGGTGATGTGTATGGCTCCGGACGCGGTGTAGCTTGTGCTCCAAATGAATACCCCGATAGTCTGTCCTATTTGGTTTACACCAATATTAACATTGGTAAGGACGGCACTGTTGGTCCAATCGTGAAAGGCTCCGTGTACGGTTCCGGCGAAAATGGCCACGTGTTCAAGAATACAGTGGTCAATGTATATAGCGGTACTGTTGAACAAAACGTGTTCGGTGCAGGTAGTGGTAGTGACACCTATATGGATCACGGTGTTGCAAAATATAACCCCATTGGTGGTATCGTACAAGGCAACACCTTTGTCAACATCCGTGGCGGTTATGTCAACAAGAGCGTGTATGGCGGCGGTGAAATGGCCTCTGTAGGCACCCTTAACTACACAGGATCTGAAACCGTAGGTACTGGTCATACCCAGGTCACCATCAGTGGCGGTCGGGTTGGTCTTGAGTCTGTAACCCAAGAGGCAGGCCAAGAAGGCTATGTGTTTGGTGGCAGTCTCGGCCATGTGGCAGCTGATTCCCTCGGTTGTGTCGCAAGTACCGAAGTCATTGTCAACAATGATGGTTATCTCACCAACTCTCTCTTTGGTGGTGGCAAGAACAGCCGTGTGTTGCACGATGCTGTGGTGAACATTAGCGGTGGCACTGTGGGTAGAGCACTCACTTTGGCAGAACGTAAAGTCGAAGCTAACGTTAGAAAGGTTTACACAGGTAATGTGTACGGCGGCGGTAGCGGTAACAGTAGGGATGCTTTAGGCAACTACAACGCTTCGGCAGGTGTCGTTGCGGGCAACACTGAGGTCACTATCAGCGGCGGTACTGTGCGCCATAATGTTTACGGCGGCGGCGCTTTGGCTACGGTGGGTACCTGGAGTACCGATGAATCAGGTGCTTGGACAGTAGGAGACGGCACGGGTGTAGCTAAAGTTACCATCAATGGCAATGCCCTCATCGGTCCTAAGTTGGAAGACTTGCTCTCCGAAAACCAGGCTGAGATCGACTCAAACTTCAAGTACCTCGGCGTCAACGAAGGCCATGTGTTTGGTTCAAGCCGTGGTTGGGTTGATCAGGAGTGTGACAATATGGCTTTCACTGACAGCACCCATGTTACCATTAGCGGCAATGCTCAGGTAGTTAGCGGCGTATTTGGTGGTGGTGCCAACGGCCATGTGTTGCATGGCACCAATGTTTGCATTGCAGGCGGTACCATCGGAGGTTTGCCTTTGCATGAGGGCACTAAGAACCTTAAAGATTTAGTCCCATCAACAAGCCCTTATTACCATGCCACTCATTTTGTAAACCTCAAGCCAGAAGATAGTGAGATTGCTGAAGACGCGACTTACGGCACAGGAGTGCGGCGCATCGCACGTGGTAGTGTGTTTGGTGGAGGTCGTGGATATGATACCATTACCGGCTCTGGTAGATATAACCCTGTTGCCGGACGTGTGTATGGCAACACCAGAGTTACCGTTACCGATGGTAATATTTACAACAAAGTGTATGGTGGAGGTACTCTAGCTTCGGTAGGTGTATATAACTACGACGCTACAGTGACTGATAGTATCGTCAGCAACACAAGAGGCGGTAAGGCTGAAGTCTTCATTGAAGGCGGTACCATCGGTACCAATGGTTTGAACAACGGTGATGTGTATGGTGGTGGCTTAGGTATCGCTGCTAAGGACAGAACCCAGCCCACTTATTTGGCATACGTCAACAAGACCGATGTCCAAATTAGCAATGGAGCAACGATTAAGAACAGCGTGTATGGCGGTCCTGCTTGCGGTCACGTGTTAGGTAACACCAAGGTAACCGTCAGCGGTGGCACCATTGGTATTCAAGGAAATGGTGGTTGGCACAGCAATGTATATGGCGGTGGCGGTGGCGCTGAGCGCTATAAGATTGCAGGTAAGCCTGACCATCTGAGCATCTCGGCTGGACGTGTGTTTGGTAATACAGAAGTAAACATTGAAGGCGGCACTATTTATCATAACGTTTATGGTGGCGGTGCTATTGCCTCAGTAGGTAAATATGACCTTAGTGGTTCTGTTCCCACATACATAAGTGACGGCTACACCACTGTGAACATCACCAGTGGAACCATTGGTTATGACGGCAATGAGAACGGTATGGTATTCGGCTCCGCACGCGGTCAGATCGACGCTGCTGGTACTTTCCTCGACAGCTTGTCGTATGTGGCCTACAGTGTAGTCAACATCGGTTCTGGCACTGTCAATCCTTCTACTGGCGAAGCTTCTAGCCTTGCAGGTGATGCCGTCATCAAAGGCTCAGTATACGGTTCTGGTGAAAACGGCCACACTTACTTGGAATCCAAAGTCAACGTGTTTAGCGGCACCATCGGTTGCACTGCTTCCGAATATGCTAGCATGAGCGCTTACGACAAAGAGCATCTCTTCCCCTTACGTGGCAACGTTTACGGTGCTGGTTGCGGTACTGACACCGATGTTCACGGCGATTACAACCCTCAAGCAGGTGTCACCCAAGGCAACACCTTTGTCAACATCTATGGCGGTAATATCAGCCACAATGTATATGGTGGTGGCGCCATGGCTAGGGTAGGTATCATCCAAAACACAAATAAAGCGACGGTGGAACTCCGTGGTGGCAACATAGGTCTTGAAGCGGCATCTACCACCAGCGGATTTATCTATGGTTCTTCTCGTGGTACAAACTCAAACTTCGATGCTGAATTGGCCTATTGTGCCAACACCGAAGTCAATATCCGTAATGGTTCCTACTTTACGGTGTATGGCGGTGGTGAGAACGGTCAGGTAAAATACAATACCAAGGTTAACGTTCATAACGGCGAGGTTCAACATACCATTTATGGTGGTGGACAGGGAGTGTTTGGTGATGACGGGCATACTTGGGATACCGTCCCGGGACGTATCATGGGTAATACCGAAGTCAACCTTATCGCAGGTACGGTCAACAATATTTACGGCGGTAGTCGTAGTTCCAACATCTGGGGTAACGTTGAAGTAAACGTCGGTACCGTAACACAGGCTGTTGATCCTGGTGACTTGCCCACTTATGAAGGCAACACTACCATCAATGGCAACATTTACGGTGCCAACAACAAAAATGGTGCACCATTTGGCGATATTGACGTCAACATTTATGGGACCGCTCATGTGACTGAGCAACCGAATGCTGACACCGTACCTAACACACCTACTGGCGGTTGGACCCCCGAGGCACTCATCGCCAATGCAGCCATCCAGAAATATGCCATTGACACCGTGTTTGGCGGTGGTAACCACGCCAACTATGCCCACTACGAACTCGGTAGGGGTAGCAGCGGTGGTAGCCAGACCACAGTGCATGTATATGGCTGTCAAAACACCATTTGTGAGTTGTATGGCGGTTCCAATGCATCGGATATCGGTAGCCCAACGGTTACCAACCGTAACGATGCCAATGTCATCGTCGACGGTGGTCGTATCCACCGTGTGTTTGGTGGTGGTAATGGTTCTGTAGACCCTGCCAACATTTGGGGTTGGGCCAATACCACTATCAATGCTGGTATCATCGACACCGTGTTTGGCGGTAGTAATATGAACGGCAGTATCCTTAACACCAATTTGGTCTTCACTCATGAAGGCACTTGCCCTGAATACATCCTCGACATCTATGGCGGTAGTAACGAAGCTCCCATTGTTGGTGATGTGACTACTACCTTGGCTTGCGGTGAAGGTAATTATTACGAATTCTACGGTGGTGCCAGAAATGCTAACATTTATGGCAATGTCACCCTCAACGTGGAAGGTGGTGAAGTTGAGAACCTCTTTGGCGGGTCATGCGGTACGGTTGATAAACCTGCTAATATTAGCAAAGTGACAGAAGCCATCCATGCGCAATATCCTGTTTATCCAGTTAATTACGGCGGTAATGTCACCCTTAACCTCTATGGTGGTAAGCATACCAATGTGTTTGGTGGCAGCAATGTCAATGGTAACATCGAAGGTGTGATCACGGTGAACGTGATAGATAAAGAGACTACAAATTGTGAGTTGGACATTACCAACCTTTATGGTGGCAGCAAACAAACGGCCATTACTTCCACAACCGTTGACACTGTTAGCCCCGTGGTCAACGTGATTCACATCGCACAAGAACCAGGTATCAGGGGTAATGTGTTCGGTGGCTCTTTGGGTGACACAGCAACCGTCACTTCCAACCCGCAGGTCAACATCGGATATGAAGCTGCTTCCATGGCAGCCTTCATTCCTAAAGACAAAGACAACAATCCGCTTTATATCGTACCTACCAACCCCCACGCCTTAGTGAGTGGTGATGTGTATGGCGGTGGTTCACTTGCCATAGTGCACGGCAATACTGAAGTGAATATGTTGCACGACGATGCCGTGGTTGAAGGCAATATCTTTGGTGCCGGCATGGGTATCGATAAGGATGCCGATACCGCCAAAGTGATCGGTAGTTCTAGCGTGAACATAGCTACTGGTTGGGCAAAACGCAGCATCTTCGGCGGTGGAAATAAGGCATCGGTTGATGGCGACACCTACGTGGTTGTTAGCGGCGGCACCATTGGTAAAAAGCTTACCCTTAGACAACGTTATGTGGACGACCGTAGCCTTCACAATAAAGTTGATGACGGTGACGTGTATGGCGGCGGCGAAGGCGTTAGTAGCAATGTTGGAGACTATAAGAAGTTGGGTCGTGTGTATGGCAATACCAATGTGACTGTGAATGGCAATGCCGTGGTGCGCCACAATGTGTATGGCGGCGGTCGTATGGCTTCGGTGGGCACCTTCACTATGAATGATGCAGGTACCATCACTAACTGGACTGATGGTACGGGTACGGCCACGGTTACTATTGGTGGCAACGCACTCATTGGTCCTAAGAAGGCAGACCTTACAGAAAACATCTCAGCAGATGAGTTGGCAGATGCAGCCCTTGTTGTAGGAGTGTCATCCTTGACCGTACCTGAGTATATAGATGCGGCCTTCAAATACCTCGGCGGTAACGAAGGTGTCATCTATGGTTCCGGCCGTGGTAAACCAGAGCCGAGCTTCAACTGGGCAGCCTACGTCAAAGAGACTTCAGTGAGCATCGAAGACAACGCCCAGGTGGTTGGTGGCGTGTTCGGCGGTGGTGAAAACGGCCGTGTGTATCAGAATACTGAAGTTACCATCGGCTCGGGAACTGGAACTGATGAGTTTGTCATTGGTGGCCTGCCCTTGCATGGTACATCATACGCCCTTTCGCAAGTGCCAACGACAAATGAGTACTATGATGCAAGCCTCACCATCCACCTGTCGGAAGCCGACAGCGAGATCGCAGAAGACGAGTTCGGTGTTGGCCGTCGTGTTATGCGTGGACAAGTGTTTGGTGGCGGTCGTGGTACTGACACCTATCCCAATCCATACAATTCTTCCGCTCCTGCATTGTACAATCCCATTGGCGGCAGTGTGTTTGGCAACACCTTAACAACCATCAAGGGTGGTAAGATTTACAATAATGTGTATGGCGGTGGTACCATCGCTTCGGTGGGTACATTCACATACTCACCCTCAGTGACTGATAGTATTGTCGGTTATGCCGCTGGTACTGGTAAGACTGAGATCGTTATCAATGGCGGCCAGATTGGTACGGACGGCAACAACAACGGCGATGTGTATGGCGGTGGTTTAGGTTCGACGGTTCCTCCTGGAACGCAGCTTACCAAACTGGCCTATGTGGGTGAGACCGATGTGAAGATCAACGCTGGCGCTAACATCAAGAGCAATGTATATGGCGGCGCAGCCTCCGGTCACGTGCAAGGCGATGCTCATGTCACCGTCAACGGCGGCACCATCGGTATCGAAGGTCATGGCAAATGGCATAGCAATGTGTATGGTGGCGGTGCCGGTAACAACCGCTATAACGTAACGGGCAAACCAAAGCGTTTGAGTATCTCGGCAGGCCGTGTGTTCGGCGACACTTATGTCACCATCAACAATGGTACCATCTATCATAATGTTTATGGTGGTGGTGCTGTTGCTTCCATTGGTACTTATGACCTTCGCCCAGGACACGTCCCATACGCTGGTTACACTACAGGTCATGGCAAGGCCACAGTCAACATCAAGGGTGGCACCATCGGTTATGATGGCGATGAAAACGGCATGGTGTTCGGCTCAGGCCGTGGTAATATCGATAGTATTGGAGCCTTCGTTGATAGTTTGTCGTTTGCAGCCTACACTGAGGTCAATATCGGTGAAGTTGGTACGGCTGGTCCTACCATCAAGGGCTCCGTGTATGGCGCTGGTGAAAACGGCCACGTTTATATGCAAGCTATAGTCAACGTTAACAGCGGTACCATCGGTTGCACAGCTTCCGAGTACGCTGCCATGAGCGCTGAGGACAAAGAAAAGAAGTTCCCATTCCGTGGTAATGTTTACGGCGGTGGTTGCGGTACCGACATGTTCGACACTGACGGCGACCACAAGGGTGACACTTATAATCCATTAGCCGGTATCGTGTATGGCGAAACCCAGGTAAACATCAGTGGAGGTTACATCAGCCGTAATGTGTATGGTGGTGGTGCTATGTCTTCGGTAGGTTATGTCGGTTATGATGCAGCAACAGAGCACCACCTAGGTGACACGCTGAGTTGGCCTGTAGAACTGGATATCAGCATGGGTGGCAAGACTGAGGTCAATATCTATGGTGGTCACATTGGCACTGCAGCCTTGGCTGATGTGGCTTTGGCTGGCAACGTGTTCGGTGCAGCTCGCGGTGACGTGGGTGAGCGTTACAAGATGGCTAAACTGGCCAACGTCAAGGAGGCTTATGTCACAGTAAACTTCGATACTCCAGATAATAACACCTTTGACAATAACACTGCCAATGTGATCATCGGCTCAGTATTCGGTGGCGGCGAGAGTGGCCACGTTTATGACACCGCCAGTGTCACTGTCTCAGGTGGCCTTGTCGTAGGTTCGGTGTTCGGTGCTGGTGATGGTTCTGCCAAATACGAGGATGTACTTTTGGATCCCATTACGGATCAGCCCTATTCCACCATGGTGCGTGACCTTATTGCTGGTAAGGTGTTAGGTAACACGAGCGTTACCGTCAACAACGGCAAGATTTTGCACAATGTGTACGGCGGTGGTAACATGGCTTCGGTGGGTAAAGGCAACTATGTTCTCTATGGCGAAGACGGCCCCAACGGTACTAATACCGATGTCACCAATACGCTGAATAGCGGTCGTACCCATGTCAGGATCAACGGCGGCGTCATCGGTACCGACGGTATCGAGAACGGCCACGTATTTGGTTCTTCGAGAGGTGTGGTTCACGCTAGCATCAGAAAAGAAAAACGTTACCTCTACAACCGTGACTATTTCTTGGGCTATGTCAACCAAGCCTACGTCACCATCGGTAATAATGTAGTGGCTACGCCTAACGGCGATAGCCCACGTATCTATGGTTCTGTGTTTGGTAGCGGACAAGACGGTCATGTGCGTCTGAGTACCGAAGTGGTTGTCAACGACGCAGAAATCGGCGTACAGTACTCAGGCGACGGCAGCGACATCGCTTCCGACACTTGGAAGTACCGTGGTAACGTGTACGGCGCCGGTAGGGGTATCGATATGTACGATTCCAACGGCGACAATATCCCCGACAGCTACTGCAGCTCGGCCGGTTCAGTTACTCGCAACACCCATGTCATCGTCAACGGCGGTCTCATCCACCGCGACGTATACGGTGGCGGCTCCTTGGGTACCGTCGGCCCGCCTCCGACAAATCCGCTCTATCTGGATAACGACCCGTCACTCACGACGGTCGACATCATCGGCGGCACCATCGGCGACGCAGCTGGCATCGCCAAGGGATACGGCGGTAACGTATACGGCTCCTCACGCGGTGAAGCCATCACGGCTCTCGACAACTTCGCTAACGTTAGGGAAGCGCGGGTGAATATCGGCGCCAAGAGCAGCGGCGGCGTACTTTCGGGTACCGGCCTGGTGAATGGCTCTGTGTATGGCTCTGGTGAGAATGGTCACGTCAACACTAATGCCACCGTCAACATTTACGGCGGTGCTGTCGGTGACACTACCAATGCCTCGGCCATCATCAACGAATATTGTGGTAACGTTTATGGTGCTGGTAGCGGTACCGACACCCTCGTGGGCGGTCAATACAACCCCAAGGCTGGTATCGTCTATGGTAACACCACCATCAATATTGAAGGCGGTGGAGTGATGCGTAACGTGTACGGCGGCGGTGAGATGGCCTCTGTAGGTACCATCAAGACCACTACCAAGCACGAAGAATCTGGCACGTATGCACACCCCTTCTACCTTAGCTGGCCTTACGAGTTGGTCTATGATTCTATCACCATCTATCCCGCAGGCACCCGCATCCTCACTGGTAAGACCACGGTCAACGTTACCGGCGGCCGTATCGGTATCACCGGTAAGGACGGTCCTACTGAGGAAACGGAAAAGGACAATGGCGACATCTATGGTGGCAGTAAGGGTATGGCTTTCGAGCCTTACACGGAGAACCTCCTTTCCAACGTCAGGGAGACTGAGATCAACATCAACATTGCCAACAGTACGGCTCTACCGGCTACCTATAAAGATGATTGGTCGTTGGCTTGCATAGCTGGTGCCGTCTACGGTGGCGGTGAAAACGGTCACGTCAACGACAGCACCCACATCACCATCGAGAACGGCCTCGTCGGTCATGCCGTGTACGGTGCCGGTAAGGGTAAGGGAATGTACAAGCCCAGCGAAACAAGCCCAGCGGTCTATAGCCTCACAGCCGGGAAGGTGTATGGCGACACCCATATTGATGTCAAGGGCGGCTATGTAGTGCGCAACGTCTTCGGTGGCGGTAACTTAGGCTCTGTCGGTAAGGGTAACTACATCGGACACGGTGAGACTTGCACCAGCACAGCCGATACCACCCTCGCTCTGAATAGTGGACGCACCTTTATCCATATCACCGGCGGTACGCTCGGTATGCTCAATGCCGCGGAACCTGACAAGGTATTCAAGGACGAAGTGCCTTATGGCTCGGTGTTTGGCGGTTGCCGTGGTATGGTGGACGCCACCTCTGATACCGAGGGCAGCATTGCGTCGCGTTTGAGTCATGTCAATAACTCATTCGTCATCATCGGTGCAAACAACTCCACTTCCTACACTGAACCTCACCTCTTTGGCTCTGTGTTTGGTGGAGGTCAGGACGGTCACGTGCGCTGGAACACTGAAGTCACCGTAAATGGCGGTGAAATCGGTGTGCCTTATGTGAGTGCATCCAATGCTAGCACTACAGTAGGTGTTACCGACATTGAATCGATGCACTGGGTCGCTCGAGGCAACGTGTTCGGCGGCAGTTCTGGTATTAGCAAATACACAGGCTCCGATAATAAAAAGCATTTCAGCCAGAAGGCAGGTATTGTTAGAGGTACCGCTACGGTTGAAATCAAGGGCGGCCTTGTCCACCGTAACGTGTACGGCGGCGGCAACTTAGCCTCGGTTGAGAACAAGCCTACCGTCATTGTCAGTAATAACGGTAAGGTGGGTGTGCCAACCGATGTCAAGTGCCTCACTAACAATGATACCCTCGTCTATGGCGGTGATGTTTTCGGTGCAGGTAAGGGCTTTGCTACCGACACCTTGCAGAATTATTGTAATGTGGACAGTACCTTGGTCAGAATCATCGGCGGTCGTGTCTATGGCGATGTCTATGGCGGTGGCGAAAACGGCCACGTCCTTGGCAACACCAATGTTAGGATCACCACTGGCGCCGAGATCGGTGTCGATGCCACCACCACCTTCGACGGCAACGTGTTCGGCGGCGGCTGGGGTAGCGGCTACTATGAAATTAATCCTCTCGATTCCAACGACTCAACCTTCGTGATCTATGCCGACTGCGGTCGTGTAGGCGGCAATACCAACGTAACCATGGATGGCGGCTCTATCATGGGCTCCATCTTCGGCGGCGGCCGTCTGGCCCTCGTCGGCGTGAAAGCGGATGGTACTCCTTACCTGACGACAGGTAATGATTATGATTCCATTAGTGATCATGGCTTGGCCACCATCACCGTCACCGGCGGAACCATCGGTAATAGCAATCCCGATGAGTTGCTGAATGGCAGCGACGAGAGCGTTGGCGATATCTTCGGCTCCGGTAAGGGTGACGTTAAAAACTACCAAGACGTCCTGGCAGGCCGTGTGGCTAACACCAGTATTAATATCAGCGGCGATCCCACCATCTACGGCTCTGTGTTCGGCGGCGGCGAGATGGCCGGTATTGGTTATTGGGATAACACGGCTAAGTTCTATGCTAACTCCGGTGCTTCCAAGGTGACCATCCAAGGCACCCCTGAAATTGGTACCGACATGGAGTTCCGTTATGACTACGCTCAGGATGACCCCTCCAATCCAGATGACGGACCGAGTTACTGGACCGTGTATGGCGCTGATGGTAAGCTCATTCACACCTGCACAGGTAACGTTTATGGCGGTAGCCAAGGCGATGTGGATACCCTCTCACCACACTGGGTCTCCATGGCTCGTTCAAGAACAGCCAAGGTTCTCATCGAAGGCAACCCGATCATCAAGAGCCGTGTATTCGGTGGTGCTGAACAAGGTTCAGTAGCAGGAAATACATGGGTGAAGGTCAATGGTGGTACCATCGGTTCTATGGCCAACTCTGATCAACCTGGCGAAGAATATCTCTTTGGTGGTGTGTATGGCGGTGGCTTCGGTAGCCAAAATCCTGCCTTCAACGGTACTACGATGATCGTAAACGGACATACTGTGCCCGTGGTTAACGACTCCACCAATGCTTCACACTTGGCGGGCGGTTTATGGACAGCCAACTATCTGGCAGGCCGTACCTATGGCGATGTCCGTGTTGACCTGCTCGGCGGCACGATTCGTGGCGACGTGTATGGCGGTTCTGAATTTGCTTACATTGGCGGTTACGGAGACAACCCCGGAGGTAAGGCCAAGCTTTACATCGGTAATGCATCTCAGGTTGGCAACCCCGATGAAGGAGTCACCATTATCGGTAATGTGTATGGTGCCAACAACTACGGTGGCACACCGATGGACAGCGTCCAAGTGCACGTCTACCACACCAAACATACCGCTGACGACCAAGTTGATTCTCCAGCGAAACAATTTGCAATTCATAACGTATTTGGCGGCGGCAATGAGTCTAACTATACCCCGAACCAAGGAGTCAGGACAACATACCCAAGAAGCGCTATGGTGCATGTCTACAACTGCGAAAACACCATTGAAGACCTCTATGGCGGTGGTAACGCAGCTGACATCGGTACCAACCTAGCCAACACCGACGCCAACATCATCGTTGAAGGCGGTCGCTTCCATCGTGTGTTTGGTGGTGGTAAAGGTGACAACGCCACCCATGTTTCGGCTAACATCTATGGTACTGCTCATACCCATATTTTGGGTGGTATCATCGAAACAGTGTTTGGCGGCGGTAACCAGCAAGGCAGTATCCTTTACACTGACTTGATCGTCGATAATACCACCAGTTGCGACATGAAAATTGACTCCATCTTCGGTGGTAGTAACGAAGCACCCGTCACAGGTGACCTCAACACCACCATTGCTTGTAGTGATGGTGAATACGAAAACATCTATGGCGGTGCCAACAACGCCGACATCACTGGTAACGTCACCCTTAACATCTTGGGTAGTAAGATCACCAACGCCTTCGGTGGATCAAAGGGTAGTGAAGGTAAATCTGCTAATATCAAGGACAACCCTGCAACTGTTGTTCAAGAAGGTAACGTCACTCTGAATATCTTTGGTGGCTCCATTACCAATGCCTTCGGTGGTAGCGATATGAATGGTAACATCGAAGGTGTGGTCACGGTGAACGTGATCGATACCTTGACCGGTTGTGACTTGAATCTGATTAACGTGTATGGCGGCAGTAAGGCAACCGCTCTTACTGCGGATGCAGAAGTGACCGCCTCACCTGTGGTGAACATCATCAATGGTACCGTCAAGGGTAACGTATTCGGTGGCAGCTTCGGTGAAACCGCTACCACAACCTCCAACCCAGAGGTCAACATCGGCTACAATGCAGCTACCATGTCGAGCCTCTTGCCTGCATGTATCAGCACTCCTGTGGACACCGTCAAGGGTAATGTGTATGGCGGCGGTGAGACGGCCAGCGTTATTGGTAATACTACGGTAAACATCTACCAAGGCGTGGTGGGCGACATCACCTATGGCAAGACTTCTGGCTCGGCCGTTTACGACACCATCATCCATACCGCTAACAGCGGTAGAGTGTTCGGTGGTGGTAAGGGTAGAGACACCAACATTGATACTGACCACAACATCGCTATGGTTACTGGCGACACCCGAGTCAACATCAAGGGTGGCAAGGTGCTTTACAGCGTGTATGGCGGCGGTGAGTTGTCAAGCGTGAGCGACTCAGCCATCGTGACGGTCACTGGCGGTCAGGTTGGTCCTGCACCGAAAGTGGAGCCTGGCTACAACATCCCCATCGGCTTGAGCGGCATCGACGGATACGTGTTCGGCGGTGGTAAGGGTATTGGAGACGACGCTATCACCACTCAGAATCCTTATGGTGCTTATTACCGTTATGCCAATGTCGGCAATACTTTGGTGACGGTGAACATCCCAGCTGATGCCGACACTACTACCAACCGTTTGTGGGGTAGCGTGTTCGGTGGTGCTGAAGACGGTCACGTGTTGGGCAACGCCAACGTACGCTATGTAAGTGGCTTCATGGGTACCTTGGGTACCACCAGCTACGATGGTAACATCTTCGGCGGTGGCCGTAACTACAGCAAGATGAACTATACCGCTGGTCGTGTGGGTGGCGACATCCGTGTTGAAGTGAGCGGCGGACAACTCTTCGGCAATATCTACGGTGGTGGTCGTTTGGCTTTGACCGGTATTGACGAAACGGGTAAACAAGGTCCTGGCGACGGTCACGGTAACACCAAGATCATCGTGAAAGGTGGTAAGATTGGTAATGAGAAACTCATGGAAACCTTTACCAAGTACTCCATGGGTGACGTTTATGGCGGTGGCATGGGCTCCATGGAAGGCCTCACCGGACATCCAGCAGCCTCTGCTTTGCTCCTCTCCCTCACCAGAAACACCGAGGTAATCATCAAGGATTCCATCGATGGTAGCACTCTCGTGTCGAGACCTGTCATCTACGGTTGTGTGTATGGTGGCGGTGAGATGGCCAATGTGGGCTACTTCAACTGGGATACCATCGTTAATCCGAAGACGGGTAAGCTCGATATTGCGAATATCAGCTTTATTCCTGGCCAGGGTCATACCAAGGTCGTCGTGAGCGGCGGTCAAATCGGTGCCGACCGTATGAAGATGAGATATGAATTAGCTGATGGTTCATACAACCTCAAGTATAACGACGACGTTGGCCATGTGTACGGCGGCGGCGAAGGTATCGTTGACAATCCTGCCAATTACGACACCATTAATCCTAAAGCGACCGTTGCTCCTATACCTACTCCGTCAACGCTTGTTCCTGTAGATCCTACAAATCCAGCTGATATTCACTACTACAAACCTCTGATCGACTTGATGGCTTTGGCAGTTAGCACAGAAGTCATCATCAGCGACAGCGCCTGGGTGAAAGGCTCAGTGTACGGCGGCGGTGGCAACGGTCACGTGGTTGATAGTACCTTGGTGAAGATCCAAGGCGGTCAGATCGGTTCAGGCGACATGGCAGTGGAGAGAAGATACACTGAGGATGAGTTCGCCACAGCTGACTCCTTGACAGAATGTCCTCACTGGCCTTACGGTATTGGCGGCAACTACTATCCATACGACCCGTTGTACGTGAAAGCGGGCAAGCTCCCGTCAGACGGTAAGAGCTGGTTCGGTAATGTGTTTGGCGGTGGTTCAGGTTTCTATCCTTACATCGTCAGGAACGCCTCTAACACTGCTGACTCAACCGTATGGAATCCTGAGTCAGGTAAGGTTTATGGCAAGACTATAGTTGAGATCACTGGAGGTCATATCCTCACCAATGTGTATGGCGGCTGCGAAACCACCGATGTGACTGATTCTGCTATCGTTGTCATGCGTGGTGGTACCTTGGGTGTGCCTCGTAAACTGGGACAGATTGATCGTCACCCGGTGACTTGCTACCTCTTCGGTGCTGGTAAGGGTGATCCTCGCTTCAACTTCAACACTTGGACCAATGTTGAGAACGTCCGTGTGGATGTGAGCGGTGGTTGGATCTATGGTTCCGTGTTCGGCGGCGGTGAAGAAGGCCACGTCATTGAGAATATTGAAGTCAACATCTCTGGCGACGCCAAGATTGGTACCTTAGGTTACTCCTACGTGGACGGTAACGTGTTCGGCGCAGGCCGTGGCTTCTCTGGCGAGGCTCTCACCGCTGGTACGGTGGGTGGCAACGTCAACGTCAACATCTCTGGTGGTGAGATGCTCGGTTCCATCTACGGTGGCGGCCGTTTGGCTTCCGTTGGTACTGAGTTTACCAGCCCGACACTCCCCAATGGCGATCCTAACCCACACTATGGTCACATGCAAGATGGCAACGACCACGGTATTGTCACTGTCGATATCAGCGGCGGTGTCATCGGTAACGACTATGAGGCAATCCATCATACCGACTTCAGCAAACGTTCCATCGGTGGTAACGTGTTTACCGGAAGTATGGGTCGTATCACCTTGCTTAACGGTGACGTCAACCCCATCTGGCCTAACTTGGCTAAGGTGAAGAAGACCAACCTGACCGTCAAAGGCGACGCTGTCATCAAAGGCAGTGTGTATGGCGGCGGTGAGTTCGGTACTGTTGACGAGGATGCCACTATCGCCATTGAGGGCGGTACCATCTGGCGCGATGTGTATGGCGGCGGCTTCGGTAGTAGTGACATTACCAGCATCGGTGAGCTCGAAGTCATTGAAGAGGTCGCAGGCAACCCAGTAGTTACTTTCGTTGATGTAACCCCGATGGAATGGGCAGGCCGTGTGAAAGGCAATACCAGGATCGACATCAGCGGTGGTTGGATCCAGAAGAGCGTGTACGGCGGCGGCGAGTTGGCCTCCGTGGGTACCATTGACAGTATCGCTAAGCACCCTGAACACCCAGAAGGTTCTGTAACCGACACCACCTTCAACATCAGCTGGCCTTACTTCTTCAGTTACGCTACCCATACCGGTGCTGACACCATCAATGTCACCGGCGGCCGTATCGGTATCACCGGTAAGGACTACATGGGTCCGTGGAACGCTGCTGGCAAACCATACTCGTTAGTTGACAACCACGAACTGTCTAAGGCTGAAATCAAGGCAGCCAGACAAGACAATGGTGACATCTACGGCGGTGGTAAGGGTATTGCCGGCGACCGTTATGAGATGGCTCAGTGCGCTAACGCCAACAATACGGTGGTCATCGTTGACTACGATGCTTCCAATGCGGCTACTCCAACCAACTATAAAGACACAACGGCCGTGAACAGGAAAGAATGTATCACTGGTGCGGTATACGGCGGAGGTGAAAACGGCCATGTCAACAACGACACCCGTATCACCCTCACCAATGGTCTCGTCGGTCATGCCGTGTATGGCGGTGGTAAGGGTAAGGATACTTATGTAACGACATTGTATCACTACGATCCTGCGACCTTCGAGCCAACTACGGCATACGATACCACCATCTATAGTATCACGGCAGGTAAGGTGTATGGCAACACCTACGTCAACATCAATGGAGGCTGGGTGGTGCGTAGTGTCTTCGGCGGCGGTAACTTGGCTTCTATTGGTAAAGGTAACTACGCTGGCGGCGTGGGCGACTACAGCAAGACAGGCTACGGCGAGTGCATCGCCAACGCTGATGACTGGGACTACATGCGTAACAGCGGTCATGCTTACGTCACCATCACTAAGGGTACGGTAGGCTATCTTGATGGCAGTGATCCTGGAGATGTGTTCAAGGACAACGTGCCTTACGGCTCAGTGTTCGGTGGCTGCCGAGGCATTGCTGTGCCCGACGTGCCCAGACAACTGACCCCGCGTTACAAGTATTGCCCTGAAGACTTCTTAGGCTATACCAACCATACCCATGTCAACATCGGTACCAAGGGCGGCAATAATAGCGACATCCACCTCTACGGCTCAGTATATGGCGGTGCTCAGGACGGTCACATCCGTTGGGATGCCAATACCGTGGTCAACAGTGGTGAGATTGGCGTGGATTATGGCGGCTCTGAAACCAGTGCTGTGGGTAGCGCTAACCTTGATACGATCTACTGGACATCACGTGGTAACGTGTTTGGCGCTGGATCAGGTATCGGCATGTATGAGACTTACGAACTGAACCCGTCAACCAGCCAAATTGATACTATTCAGCATTACTGCAGCATTGCTGGTTCGGTGACTCACTTCGCCAATGTCGACATCAACGGCGGTATCATCCACCGTAACGTGTATGGCGGCGGTAACTTGGCTACGGTAGGTCCTCCGCGTATCTTCCAGAACTATGACTGCCCCATCGACTCAACCTGTGTCACCGTTAACATCAACAAGAACGCTGTCATCGGACAGAATACTGCTAATGGCTTCGGTGGCTATGTCTACGGTGGATCGAAAGGCTTGCCTAACAACGATACCATCACTGACTATGACTTCAAGAAGTTCGCCTTCTGTTCCTACACCAGGGTCAACATCGACAGTGCGGAGATCAAGAAGGATGTGTTCGGCGGTGGTGAGCACGGCCAGGTGGGTACTGACCATAAGAACGCTCAGTTGATCCATAGCACTGAGGTGAACATTACTGGTACTACTATCATCAGAGGTAGTGTGTTTGGCGGTGGTGAAGGTATCTGGGGTGAGCCTTATTACACCAACGACACCATCTCTGGACGTGTAATGGGTACCTGTACGGTGAACCTTAATGGTGGTACCGTTGAAAAGAGCGTGTACGGCGGTGGTGAGTTGGGTATCAACTACGCTGAGTCGTACGTCAACGTCAGCGGCGGTACGGTCAATGAGAACGTGTTTGGCGGTGCTTACGGCCAGCGTGATCATATTCACGGCTACGGCAGACGTATGGTGAACATGCGTAGTGGTTCTGTGTTGGGTAGCGTTTACGGCGGTAGCTTCAATGCCGATGACGCACTGGAGCCTCATCCTGCTGACTTCATCAACAACAACACCATGGAAACGGTCAGTGTGGTGAACTACAGCGGCGGTTATGACGACAACCACGTGTTTGGTGCAGGCGACCATGGCAAGACCTATGGCTCCACCTACGTGTTCATTGGCCTCAACGCCATCATGAACGCTCCACATCACACCGCTACCACAGGTGCTACCGACCCATACAACTATGACTTCTACAACAACCACGAGAACCTGATCATCCAACGTGATGTGTGGGCAGGCGCTGACTTCGGTACTTATGAAATTACCGGCGGTGTGTTCAGCGATTCAACCACCATCACCGGACGTTCAGAGATCTATCTTGATGGTTTCGGTTACGACACAGAGCATACCTCAGCGCCGACTGACTCCAAGAACTACATGAACCTCACCAGTTCCTCACTGTTTGGCTGCGGTACCTTGAACAACGGCGGTAAGAATGGCAAGCAGATCATGGTTCGTAACTATGGTAGCGACATTGCCCATACGCCGACTGAGGATGATCCTGAACCGTACACGGGTGCCACACGTATACTGCAGTCCATCCAGTATGCGGACAGCTTGATTCTCGAATCAGCACACATCCGCTTTGAAGGACGCGGCATCGTGAGCGTCAGCGGCATCACCGAGAAGTACTCTGTCTACAACATCTTCAACGACTTGCGTGTGGTGAACGGTAGCTCGCTGTTTGTTGACAAACCTATCGACAACATCGGTAACCCGAAACCTGGACAGGTTGGTGCTCTCCGCAGTAATTTCAGTGAAAATCTGTGCAACGGCCAGTATCCTGACGTTCCTAGATATCAGGTGGTTCAATACGGAGACCTTATCCCGGTTACTAGCACGCAGGTTGCCAACAAAGAGAATAAGATTCGTATTAACAAGGGTGGTTACGTCACTGTTTCGTACACCACTAAGAACACTTATGGTACTTCTACTGAGTACGGTGAATTAGAGGGATTCTTCCACTTGATGACCGATGGTGTGTACAACGCCTTCGCTTACGCTCGACCCAAGCAAAGTGAGGATGAAGGAAACATCATCAGCCCCACCTATGCCCAGTACGATCACCAGGAAGACGGCGGTTTCGTATGCTACCGTGACACGCTTAACACCTACAATGTTAATGGCGGTAGTGCAGCTTTCGGACATACCGGACCGTTTATCCAGATGCCTTACGAAAACCACACACCTGAACAGCGTGGTGGTGACCCGTTCTTCAGAGTGTGGCGTTTCAGAGACCAGGGAGGCCAGAGTATGTTGGACCTTGTACTTCATGCCATTGCTGTTCCTGATCAATTGAACGGTTTCTCATACTACGTTGGTACCGTGAAGTTACCTCCTAAGGCTGGCTCAGGCGCATACTACCAGATCAAGAATAAAGAAAACAGTGGCATTGCTGATATCAACTATGGTACAGAAATCGTTACTGTGAATGCAGGTATGCAAGACACAATAGGGGCTACACCTAAATGGATGAACTATAACGCTGGATTTGTTTATAACCTTGCAGCTGACAACACAGCTCTTGCAAGTCAACAAACCTTCATGACTGGCTACCCGAACAACGTCTTCGGCTTGACAGCTATCCCGGCAGGTGGTCTGGCAGGAGTCGGTAACAAGCAATTGTTGCTCTGCAATGATGCCAATGCTGGATTGTTAGCCAACCACTGGAATACCAACGATGGCAGTGATGTTCCGCAGATTGACTTCCTGCTGACCCACTCCAACAATGTCAATAGCAACCACTCATGGGATCCTATTTCCATCACATTGCAACAGGTGGTTGGTGGAACTGTGACGGATGAGGTAACCCTCAACATTGAGATTGTAACCTCTACCTTGATCACGCAGGACAATGACGTGAAGACCTACGCCATGATGACCCATGCCCCAGGTTCGGGCAACAAGCACGATATCTACAAGACAAAGGTGTTGCTGCCTAACTACACATTGGCGGGCACTGCTGAGAAGTCCACCTGGACTTTGAAGAAAGTGGAGTGGTTCCCCAATGATACTACTGGACAACATCTTGGAGGACATTTAGCGTTTAATGCCAATACCTTGGTTTCGGGTGAGCCATATCCGAGCTATACCCCCACCAGTGACTTTGTGGGTATGACCTTCTATCGTTCACGTAACGTTGACAACGTAAACGGCTGGATAGAATCCGTTGATAACGTCGACACGATTGACATCGGTCTGCACAAGAACTCAGACGTCAATATTACCTTGGGTTCCACCAAGGCTGTTGACCCCATCTCGTTCGACTTCGACCTGCATTATGACAGTGACCAGAATGTGGGTATTGATGGTAATGGCGAAATGGGCACGGTGAAGCTCACCATGGTCTTCGACAACTATAGCAATACGTCGAAGCCTGATACTACGCATTTCTACATTCATGTGCTGCGTCGCGGTAAGGGTAAAGGCTTCTATATCGACGGTGTCAACGGCAACGTGATGTATAGCGGTAAGTATCCTGACGCTGCACAACCTAGCTTGGCAGGTATCCTGTATTTCGCTGAGGACTATGAACCTGTTGACTCGATCTACATCGTCAACAAAGTCACAGCCAATACCCCATCAGGTACCCTTGACTGGGGCACTCCTTACACCCAGCTGAAGATGTTCCGTTATCCTGGTGGACACTTGGCTTACAACACTGTGGTTACGACTCAGTCTCTCACCAACCCCGATCCTTACTTCACGACCTACACCACCGATGACTTCTATAAGGAAAATCCAGCTTATAAAGGTACTTTGGTGGATGTGGAGACGAACATGAACATCTCCTCAGCTTACATCGATGGAGCTTATCAGTTGAAGGAAATGAAGGGTTATCCTGGTACTTCTGGTACAGGTGGTTCATTAGTTGAGGTGGCACCACACGTCATCTCTAACGCCCCAATGTTCAACGTTGAGCCGGGAGCCACCTTGACTGTTGATGGTAAGTATCATCAGACGACTCTGAGAAACAACTTCAACCGTAACGGCCACGGCGGTGCTTTCAACATCGAGACAGAAGGTACCGTCAAGATCAGCCAGCATGCTTACATTGAGTACAACTACGTCAGAGATAGCATGTATGGAGATTCGCTCGGTGTTCACAACGGCGGCGCTGCCTATATCGCCGGAAACGGTACCATGGTCGTGTCGGACGATGTGATGGTCAACACCAACAAGCACGTGAGAGTGAACAACAGCAAGGCTGTGGTTGTGGATACCATTCCTGAAAACGTGTATCTGAGAGATTATCTCACAATGATCAAGTTGGGTTCAACCGAGGGTACCTACGTTGCCTTGGCCGACACAGCACGTGTGGGTGTCACCAAGACCGCATGGGAAGATCAAGACTACATGCCTGTGGTCCTGACCGAGAACATCTCCTATGGAAACAACTTGCGCACCTTCGGTAGCTACGCTCCAGGCCAGATCGTCTATGATGAGTTGCAACATTATGGTTTGATTGAGTATCCGCTGAGGGAATACAACGGCGACGTCAACTATCTGCGTAAGCTCTACTTCGCGAAGACTTGGGTGAACCAGGTGACATCAGCTCCTGCAAGTTACAATGCAAGCGAGATTGACACACCTGAAGAGTTGGCTTGGGCTATCTCTGTGGCCAATGGCTACAATGGACAGACCGCGGCTCCGACCACCAACTTCACTCTTACCAAGGATATCGACATGAGCCGTTACGTCTGGGTGCCGATTGGCGACACTGCCAATAACTATAGAGGTACCTTCAATGGTGATGGTTATCTGGTCTCCGGTATCCGCAGCGCGCTCTCCATCCCTGACAAGGGCGTGTTTGGCAGCACCAATGGCGCTACCATCAAGAACCTGCAGGCTAAGGTTGAGCTCTTTAGAGGTAGGGCCATCAACTTGGGCGGTCTCGTTGGTAACATGAACGGCGGTGAGCTGAGCAACTGCGAAAGCGCCGGTTACTTGGAAGGTGCTGATATCACCAAGACGATTGGTGGCTTGGCAGGTAAGACTGCGTCTGGCACCATCCACTCCAGCTTCGCTCTCGACACGATCCATACAACTACCAACACCACTTTGGTTGGCGGTCTCGTTGCTGACCACAGCAGTAACCTGTACAACTCCTACAGCAATGTTACGCTGGACAACACAGGCGCTGCTGACACCATCGGCGGCTTGGTGGGTGTGAACCGTGCCAGCGGCCGTGTGGAGAACTGCTACTCTCACGTTGATGATGGCATTTACTCCATCGTTTACGATAACAAGGCTACTGTTCCGGCTAACATCCAGTACTGTTACAGCAACCGCAGTCCGTACATTATGAATGGTACAGCGCCTATCTATCATGGTACTTATGATGCAGTGAAGGATCGCAAGGACTTCGGTTACATGTATGGTGACAACAAGATCACTCTTGAGTCTGGAACGAGCACCTACGTTCCTACCTCGGTGTCGTATATCAACAACCACATCGTTGTTTGGAACGGTCTGTTGAGCGCCCTCAACCAGTGGGTTCGCAATAATCCGGCCGGTTTGACGAATCCGGCACTATGGTTCCGTCCGACTACTGGAATAATCAACGGCGACCTGCCGGTGTTGGGCTTCAATACAGACAGCGCCATGGCTGTGGTTGACGACGTTGCCTTCCTGCGCTACAGCAAGAACTTCGACTTCCTGTTGGATACCACCAACAAGTTGGACACTCAGTCGACGCTCTTCCTCTATGGCGATGCCTCCAAGGTGGCCAGCGTTCCTGATGCCGAGGTGAAGGTGTTTGTCAATGAGGACGCCGTGCTGATGCAGACTGATGGAAGCGCAGACTTCAACAATACCACGACAGGTGTCACCTTCGACAATTCGTGCGGCCAAGCTACCAGCATCAACACATGGGCTGGTACCAGCACCACGTTGACCTACGACTGGCACTTGCTGTCATCACCGTTGAGCAACGCTCCGTTGGGCATCATCTACAACGACACGACGCAGAACTGGTGGTTCACTGGCGACGAAGGCCAGGTAGTGGATGTGCTGAACAGTTACATGCCGAACAGTATCGACACCCTCTCGGATGCCACGGTCATGTGGGACTTCTACACCTACTACGAGCCGCAGTACCACTGGATCAACTTCAAGCGTAACAGCTTGAGCCATGCTCATTACGACTATCCGCACTTCCAGATCGAGTATAACAACGAAACCACTCTCGTCCCCGCCAAGGGTTATATGATGGCTATCTCCAAGGACAGCTACCTCTCCAATAGCGGTACGCTGAACAAGGGTAACATCACCATTGACGTGACGGCACAGGCACCAAACGATGAGGCTGGTATACCTTCCTACAACAAGGGTAGTAACTTGGTGGGTAACCCATACCAAGCATACCTCGACTTGGATGCGGTGGCAGAACACAACATCCGTCCTGGTAATACCACGGCACAGAATGATACTCTGCAGTACTTCTACATCTATGATGCCCATAAAAACGTCTATGTGCCATACACGCCAGGGGCTTCGGCTAACCCAGAGATTCCGTCGCGTTACATCCACCCGCATCAAGGCTTCTTTGTGCTGTACAGACCAATGGTTGCCGATTCCATCAGCATGGAAATGGAGATCACACCGTCGATGGCAGGTACTAAGAGGGAAGCTGGTTCCTATCTCCGTGGCGGCGATGACGGCAGGATAAATTACCCAGTGGTTGACATCACCGCCCACGATGGCTTGGGTAACCGCGACTTGGCTATTGTTGAGTTGGCTCGTCCAGAGTTGGGTGGCGTGGAAAAGGTGGAGAACCTGCAGAACTCCAACTTCAAGCTCTACACCCACTTCGGTGACAAGAACTACAGCATGCTCTTCACACCTGCCGGTACGAAGAAGGTCCCGCTGTTCTTCAAGACACCTGAAGACGGTAACTTTACCTTGACCTGGAATACCTATAATGGCACATGCAAGAAGATGTTGCTCATCGATAACATTACCGGTACTGAATACAACATGCTCACTGGCAACAGCTACAGCTTCACCGGTCATGCTACCGACTATGCCGCACGCTTCTACATCGTGTTTGAACTGGATAACCCAGTCAATATTGATGTTGACGATGACGACTTTGCATTCTTCGATGGTACCCAGTGGGTCATCGAGGGTAATGGTCAGTTAGAGCTCATCGACGTGACAGGACGTATCCTCCACACGTATAGCATGAACAGCCGACACAACCACGTGTCATTCGATCATGTTGCGGCAGGCACCTACCTGTTGCGCTTGGTGAAAGACCGCAATAACATTAGAACTCAAAAGATAGTGATTTATTAAACTTAAGTCCCATGAAGAAGCTTTGTTCCATATTAGTGATAATCATCTTGAGTTTGAACATCACTCCCTTGTTTGGTCAAATGATCCTTACTGAAGAAGACGCGGGGTTAAATCCCCGCGCCGGATCAGCAACTCCTGGATTCGGAGTGATGGTGCCGCTTCAGAATGTGGATTACGACCAATGGGAATACGTGCCCCTTGGTAACGGCCTACTGTTGTTGGTTGGACTTGGGGGAGCGTATCTCTTGAAGAAGAAAAGCGGTCAGAAGACGGAAGACAGAAGTTAATCTTCTGTCTTCTGACTTCCGATTTCTGACTGTTTCATTAATACATTATAGCAGGACCGGCAAAGGGGCTCGTAGCTCTCGGTTTCACCAAGAACGACGAGTTTGTCGCCGGCAATGGTGCGGTGCGAGAACTGCGCCGGTGCACCACAACGAACACAGATGGCATGGACCTTGGTGACATCCTCAGCGATGGCCATCAGTTTAGGCATGGGACCGAAAGGATTGCCCATGAAGTCCATGTCCAATCCCGCAATGATAACACGAACGCCGTTGTTGGCCAATTGCTGGCAGACTGAAGGCAACTCGTCGTCGAGAAACTGAGCCTCGTCGATGCCAATGACGTCCACATCGTTGGCATAAAGCAGGATTTGCGTGGCGTTTTCAACCGGAATGGAATGCAAGGCAGTGGCGTTGTGCGACACCACATCCTCATCGCTATAACGTGTGTCGACGCCCGGCTTGAAGATCTCTACCTTCAGCTTGGCGATCTTTGCCCGCTTCAAACGCCTGATCAACTCCTCGGTCTTGCCCGAAAACATCGATCCACAGATGACTTCTATCCAGCCTTGTGACTTATTGCGATAATCTTTTTCAAGAAACATGCCTGCAGTATTTTAAATCTTCGTATTTTAGCAAAATTAAATATTATTCGGATATGAATGACAATTTCAATGAGCAAAAAGACATATTGCTTTCTATAAAACACGAAATCAGTTTGTTACATCAGCAAGTGGATTTTCTTCTCCGGAATGAGAAAGCTGTGGGCCTCCTTGACTTGGACGTGATGATGAATCGCACCCATACAATTTACGACAAGATGTGTTCGATCGACCTTGGAGGCAGTCCTGAGGCAATTGATGAAGAGTCTTTAATCAATAGTTTCGTCATGGCTACGGAGGAACCGATGGCCGAGGAAGAGCCCGCCGAGGAAGAGCCCAAGCCAAAAGAAGAGCCCGAACCAGAAGAAGAGCCTGAACCCATGGTGGTGGTCCCAGAGCCGATGGTAGAGGAACCAGTGGCGGAAGAAGAACCCGTTGAGGAAGAGCTGGAGCCGGTGGCGGAAGAGGAACCGGAGCCGATAGAAGAGGAGCCAGAACCAGAAGAAGTGGAACCTGAGCCATTTGTAGAAGAGCCAGAACCAGAGGAGGAGATAAGGTTCGTTGAAGAAGAGGAAGATACCTTGGTGGAAGAAAACGAAGATGCTTACTTTGAAGAAGAGGTGGAAGACGTGGAGGAGGAGAAACCCATAGAAGAAAAACCCGCTGACATTCCTCACAACACCGTTGATGATCTTGGCTTTATCCTGAACTTTGAGCCTTCGGACGAAGATGAAGCCCCTGTTGAAGAGGAGAATCCTTCAGTGTACACCACGGGCGATGAGATTGAAATGACCATCCCACAGAGCTTGGCCGACAAATACCAACACGACAGCCTCAACGATCTGCGTTCCGCCATCGGCATCAACGACAAGTTCCTGCTGGTGAACGAGCTGTTTGGCGGCAGCATGGAAAAATACAACAAATCGATAGACAACCTCAACGACCTGAAGACCCTGAACGGCGCATTGGTCTACATGAACGAGCTCCGTGTTGAGCTGCAGTGGAACAGCAACAACGAGGCCTACAAGAGGTTGCTCGAATTGGTTCACCGAAAGTTTGAATGACGCCATGGCTCAACTCTATTTAGTTCCTACGCCTATCGGCAACCTTGAAGACATCACCCTGCGGGCCATCCGTGTGCTCAAAGAGGTGGATGCCATCCTGGCCGAGGACACTCGCACCTCGGGCAACCTGTTGCGCCATTTGGGCATCAGCAAGCCCATGACGGCGTTTCATCTCAACAACGAACACCAACAGGTGGAGCATATCGCCGACCGTATCGAAGCAGGCGAGACCATGGCCTTGGTCACCGACGCTGGTACCCCTGGCATCTCCGATCCGGGTTTCATGCTGGTGAGGGAATGTGTCAAACGGGAAATCAAGGTGGAGTGCCTGCCCGGTGCCACCGCTTTCGTGCCCGCCCTGGTTAACTCGGGACTTCCGGCCGAACGCTTTATCTTTGAAGGCTTTCTCCCTCACAAGAAAGGCCGCCAAACCAAGATTCAGCAGATTGCCGAATATCCTTACACCACCATCCTTTACGAGTCTCCTTTCCGTCTGGTAAAGACCCTGCAGCAACTCATGGAGGTAATGGGTCCCGACCGTCAGGTGTCGGTGGCTCGCGAGCTCACCAAGATTCACGAAGAGAACGTCCGCGGCACTTTGGCAGAAGTCACCCAATATTTTGAGCAAAAAGACGTTAAAGGAGAGATCGTGATTGTGATCGAGGGAGGTGGAAATTGAAAATTGAAAGTTGAAAATTGAAAGGTGAGAGGTAGAATTATCATATTGGTATTAATATTGATGTCCATGATGGGATGGGCTCAGGAACGTACGCATGTCCATATTGAACATGCCAACCAGCTCCATAAGACAGCGGGATCGGATGCCGTTCGCCTGCTGGGCGACGTACATATCCGTCATGATTCTACCCATTTCTACTGCGACAGCGCCTATTACTACGAGGATAAGAATAGCTTCGACGCCTTCCAAAACGTCCACATCAACGTGAACGACAGCATCGACATGTACAGCCGCACCATGGTCTACGACGGCGACCGACGCTTTGCCGAGTTCTTCGACAACGTTCGTATGATGGACGACTCGACGCTGCTTGAGACCGAGTACATGACCTACGACCGCAACCTGCATCTGGCCAGCTATCCACACCACGGCGTGACCACTCGAGGTGACAAGCAACTCATCAGCGAGATCGGCTTCTACCGTGACGACATCAAGGAATTCCGCTTCTTCAAGGACGTGGAGGTGTACAGCCCCAAATACCAGCTGTGCAGCGACACCTTGTACTACAACACCAACATCGAGAAGATGTGGTTCCAAGGCCCTACCACTATCATCAACGACGATAACTACATGGAGGGCAATCACGGCTATTACCTCACCCAACGCGACTTAGCATACGTTGACGACCATCCGGTGATGTACAACCAAACTCAAGTGATGAAGGCCGATTCCATGCTCTATGACCGGCAACGCGGCTTCGCCAAAGCCATGAACACCATCCAGATGATCGACACGGCATACAAGGTCATTCTTCGCGGCGAATATGCCGAGGTATGGGAGAACATTGGTTTTTCGTTTGCTACCGACAGCGCCTACGTGGTGTATTACGATGGCGGCGACTCGCTTTACATCGCCTCCGACACCATGTTTTACCACTTCAAGACCAAGCTGAACCATGAGGAAAAGATCATCGGACGACGCAACGTGCGCTTCTACCGATCAGACATGCAGGGCAAATGCGATACCATGACCTACAACATGAGCGATTCCATCATCAGGATGCGTGTGGAACCGGTGCTTTGGAACAACGACTCGCAGATGACCGCCACTTTGATCGACATCAAGACGGCCAATCATGCCATCGACAGCCTTTTCCAAAAGGGGCAGGCCTTTATGATCTCGAAGGACTCCATCGAAGGTTACAATCAGATTTACGGCTTGGAGATGGTCTCTTGCTTTAAGGACGGCCACGTCGACCATGTGAATGTAACCGACTCGGCCAAGGCGCTCTCTTGGCTGCGCGAAGACGACGGCTCGCTTATCGGCATCAACGTGTCGACCTCCAAAGACATGAAGATCATTATTAAAAATAATAGCATCTCCCGAATCAAGTATTTTGAGGGGATTGACGAAACCCTTTATCCTGAAAAGGACATCAAAGAATCAGAACGGTATCTTGAGGGATTTCTGTGGCTTGAGAATCTTCGTCCGACGGGTCCTCAGGACATATTTCGTCGTCATTCCGTATCGCTTCCTTAACAAGGTCGAAGCCTTGGTAGACGTAAGGGACCGCTCTCTCAATCCAAGGATATAGCAACGATTCCTGCTTGGTCTTTTCCTTAATGATTCCGTTCATCCTGAAGACATTGACCAACATGACCAACAGGCTACAGATCAAGATGCCTTTGGCGATTCCGAACACAAAACCGCCAATCTTGTCGATAAAGCCCAAGTTGAGCGATTTCACTATTTTAGTGACAATCCTACCGAGGAGGTTCACCAAGATGGCCACCACGATAAAGGTGACGATAAACGAAATCAGGTTTAAGTATTTCGGGTTGATCTCGACCCACTGCAGCAGTCTGTCGGCGGTGAAGTCAGAGAAATGGAAGGCGCCGTACAGGCCCAAGCCTAAGCCTAACAAGGTAGCGGCTTCGGTGATGATGCCTTTCCTTAAGCCGCCTATGCCGAAGGCGACCAAGACCACAGCGATAATGATGTCAACGTAATTCATTTCATTCAGTATAATAAAGGATCATGCGTTCGATGGCACGTTGGCATACGGGGCAGAACTTGTGTCCCTTGAAGGTCTTCATCAGGCAGTCCATGTGGGGACTGTAGATGCCTTCGGCTTCGTAGCCGCCGCCTTCGAAAACGCCTATGGTCTGTTCATATTTCTTTTCACGTGGTGTGGGGATGGGTGTGTCTTGGTCCATCATGTCCTTCCACTTGATGTCGAAGTTGACCAAGGTGGTGAGGTTGGGTTCCCACGGTTCGATGTCGTTGTTGTAGAAGTCGCCGTAGCCGGTTTCATCCTGATAATACTCGTCGGCAAGGCCTGCGAAGCCATGACCGAACTCATGGATGATGATGTCGCCGCTGAAAGCGTTGCTCACGGCGCTGGAGCAATAGAAGTTGTAGATGCCGCCTCCACCATATTTCTTGCTGTTGACGAGGATGTAGATTTGATCATAAGGCACTTGTCCGGCCAGATCGCGGATATCGCGGTTGTCAGTACTCATGCAATAGCGCTCCGAGTCGAAGGTCCAGTAGCTGAAACGCATCACGGTGTTCTTATAGATGTGATCGCCCGGCTCGGTGCATCCCGATTCTTGTGACGGTGCCATCACCCCACGGACGTTGAAGCTTGTCTTGTAGCGGTCATACGGAGCATAGTCGAAAAGGCTCTTTACGAAGAAGTCACAGTCCTTGACGAACTTGCCCATCTCAGACTGGGTGTAGCCTTCTGGCAGGATGACGATGTCGACAGCGTGGGTGACGTCCTTGTTGCCGATCCAAGCGTCGTAGACAGGCAGGTTGAGGTTGTCGGCGGTACGGATGAAATAGTCGTCAGGCTTCACCGTCAGGCGCAAGCCCTCAATGAGATTGCCATCCCAATCCTTATGGAAAAGTGCCACTTCGATGGTCTGTTTTGGGAAAGGCACGATGACTGACTCGTCGAAGGTCTTGGTGACTTTGGTGGCTTCCTCGGTGGTTTGCCACTCGCCGTAGAGGTTTTGGTAGCCTTTGGAGAACAGCAGATGGTCGGTGCCTGGCTCATAGACCTTCACGATGTAGTTGCCGAACTCAAGGTTGTCGATCAGGTTGGTCTTGGAGCCGCTCCAGTAGGGCTCACGAATCAGCTCCTTGAGTGCGAAGGTGGTGTTTTTGGCGTTGCCTGTGAGGGTGTAATCCACACGAAGCGAGGCTTCGGTAAACCATTGGTCGAACTGGGCGAAGGCCATGCAGGGCAGGAGGGCCAGCAATAAAAGCAGCTGTTTTTTCATTTCTTTAAGATTATGAGGCAAAAATAATGAAAAATTCCTAATTTAGCGTGTTGAACAAAGACTATGACTATGACATACTCCATTGGCATTGACATCGGTGGCACGAACACCGATATTGGCTTGGTAAGCAGCGAAGGCCGTTGCGTGGCCCGCAAGAACCTGCCTACCGCAAAATACTATGACGCCGACCTTTATGTGGCCGACATTTGCAAGAAGATCAAGGAGATGATGGCTGAGCAGCATGTGGATGCCATTGATGGCATCGGCATTGCGGCACCGATGGGCAACTATTACACGGGTTGTATTGAGAACGCCACCAACTTGAACTTTAAAGGCGTGACGGACTTGAACGCCTTGGTACACAAATACATGGATGTTCCCGTAACGGTGTCGAACGATGCCAACGCCGCCGCATACGGCGAGCTGGTATACGGCGGCGCCAAGGGGATGAAGAACTTCATCACCTTCACGCTGGGTACCGGCGTGGGCAGCGGCATCGTCATCGACGGCAAGCTGTTGCACGGCAAGACTGGCAATGCCGGTGAGTTGGGCCATGTCATCATGATTCCAGGTGGTCGCCAATGCGGCTGCGGACGTAAAGGATGTTTGGAGACCTACGTTTCGGCTACAGGCATCCGCCGCACAGCGATAGAGATACTGGAGCAGAACCCGGATTACAATGGGCCTTTGTCGAAGATCCCCAAGGAGGAACTCACCAGCAAGGATGTGGGTGACGCCGCTAACGCTGGCGATCCCTTAGCCATAAAGATCTTTGAACTGGTTGGCGAAGGATTGGGTGTGGCGATGGCCAACGCCGTTGCCTTCAGCAGTCCCGAGGCCATCTTCTTGATGGGCGGTCCTGTGAAGGCTGGCGAAGTGTTGATGCGTCCCGTCAGGGAGTCGTTTAAGAAACACCTTTGCTTTGTTTACGACAACAGCGTAGAGATTCGGGTGTCCGAACTCTCGGGTAACGACGTAGCTATCCTAGGCGCTGCCGCTTTAACAAAGGCGAAATAAGTCTTTACTTTACTTGAAATCTTACGCCTAAGTAGCCTCTGATACCACTCAGCGGACCCCACACCATGGAAGCGTCGAAGTCGTTGCTGAAAGGATCGTAAGCGGCTACGATAGGACGTTGTTGCTTGAAATTGGTAAGGTTCTCGCCACCGGCGTAAATCTCCCAATGCTTACCCAACTTCTTGGTGACCTGTGCGTTCATAATTACGTAGAACGGCGAGCGTTCCAACACTTGTCCGTCCTTCACGGCTGTGGCATTGCCACTCATGTCGGGGATGCGGCTGTCGCCGTTGAATTGGGTGATGAGGTCGAACTGCCAGGTTCCGGGGGCATACGACAGGGTGACCAAACCCTTGTAACGGTTGACGAAAGGCTTCTCACGCAAGGTGTCGTTGATGGTCATCTTCACATCGGTGTAACGGAAAGCCAACGAGATGTCGAAATCACGGAACAGCTCATAATCCACTTGGATCTGGGCACAGTTGGAGTACGACTTGCCATCAAGGTTATAGATGAGGATTTGATGGGCGTCGGCATCACGGTCGATGACGATCTGGTTGAGGAAGTCAGTGCGATAGGCGTCCACCAATAGCTGGATCTCCTTTTCTCCTACATCGAAATGCTTCGACAGGTTGATGCCAAAGTTCCAAGCCTCTTCCATCTTTGGGGCGTTCACGAATACAATCTGACGTGATGAAGCCAAGATGGTGGAATTCTCAGCCAACACGTTGGGTGAACGATAACCTTTACCTGCTGACAGACGCAGCGCCAGTTCGTTATCCGTACGGAAACGCACATGGAGACGTGGGGTGTAGAGCATACGCTGGTAATAGCTGTTGTAATCGGCACGGAAGCCGCCGATGACGGTCCAGTGATGATCGTCGCTGAAGACATATTCGGCAAACACGCCGCCAACACGCTCTGAATGGTTCATGGTGCTGTCAATAAACTTCTCATTGAATCTGTCGTAGGAGAAGCTTGCACCTACCGAGTATTTGTGGTTGGTGGTGACGATATAGGAGTCGAACAGCAAGTTGGCATAGTAAGAGAGCTGATTGGCGTTATAGTCCTTCAGTCCGAAATAGGAATTCATCTTGTGGTAGGTGAGCTGCTGCTGGATGCCGAGGCTGGTCTCGGGACGGTCGAAGATGAAGCCTGTCTTGGCGAAGGCCTCATAACGCTCCGTGTTGATACCAATGCCATAAAGGTCATAGCCTTCCTCGAGTCGGCGCTTGGGGTCGAAGTCCATCTGACCGCTGAGGCGTTCCTCCTTCAGCGCTTTCACGCCGAGCTTGAAGCCGAAATGGCCGGTGTTGGGATGGTGGTAACGTAAGAAAGCACTGTATTGCTTGGTGACAGGGTCGTCGAGGAAGCCGTCGCCGTTGCCATCCATCTTCATGGGGTTGAAGCCAACGTGCCCCAACAGCATCAAGCCGTCGTTCTTGCCCACTTTGACTCGGGTGTTGAAGTTCAGCTCTGACATGAGCATGGTGTTGGTAAACAGGTTCACAAACACCTTCTCGCTGTGTTCCTCGTCCGGCTCTTTGAACTCCACGTTGATCTGTCCGCTGATGGATTCATAGCCATTGCGAACCGACGAAGTGCCTTTGGAGACTGAGATGCCATGCAACCAGGTGCCAGGCACATAGCCGAGGCCGAAGGCTGAAGCCAAGCCGCGGAAGTTGGGCATGTTCTCGGTCATCATCTGAGTATAGAGACCGCTGAGGCCGAGCAACTCGATCTGTTTGGCGCCTGTGACGGCGTCGGCGTATGCCACGTCGACCGAAGCGTTGGTCTCAAAGCTTTCGGCGAGGCTGCAGCAGGCACAGCGGCGCAAGGCCTCGCTGGTGATATGCTCGATGTGTCGGGGATCCAAGGCTGAGACATACTGTGCCTTCTGGCGGGCGGCGATCTCCACCTCGCTCAAAGTCACAGGCGTGCTCATCACATGGTCGTAATGCTGTGGCTTAGCCATGTGGTGAACGGTGTCGTTCAGATATCCCACAAAACTGAACACCAGGCATTTATAGGTTGGATGTATCTCAAGGCTATAATGACCTTGCTCATCGGTGACGGTGCCTACATTGGCGATTTTCCAATAGACATTGACACCAGGGAGGGGCTGGCGTTTTCCGTCAACCTCTTCGTAAACGGTTCCTTCGATGATGTTCTGAGCCATAGCTGAGAACGCGAAGAAAAGTAATGATATGATTATTAAGGATTTGATGGTTTTCATGATTTGTTGTTTTTGAGGGTTTAACTTCCTACACGGCGCTTCGCTTGTGTAGGATTAATAAACTAACGTGCCTTCGGCACGGAAATCAGAAAGCCAAAGGATTGAGTTTCAGGCTTGAAAAGAAGATCGTTTTCAAACGACCCGTGAGGAGATAGGGTATTTTCTCTTGGGTGAAAAAGTGCAACGTTGAGTCAAGCTCATCGTTCAAAACACTGAGAAACGCCTCGCTCAATAATGTGAAAGGAAGAAATACCGTCAGGTCCTTTTCTGGTGAAAAAGTGTAATGATCCGTTAAAACGATCTCACTTTCAAAATCCTCACAGCAGCATTTGGCGCTGAAATGAACCACCGCCTGATGCTCCTCGAATTCGCTTGCTTCCATGTGAGCGTGATGATGATGAAGACAATGCTCGCACAGCTCCGAAGCCTCGCCAAAACTGCTCATCAGGTGATGGTCTTCCAAACAATAGTGGAAGTTCACGCTGATGCCCAGCGATACAAACAAGATTTGCAGCGCCATCAGAACCGTTCCTATTTGAAGCATTTTCCGTTTCACGGGACAAAATTACGGTTTTTTCCAAAAATTGTTATAATTTTGCCGCAATCTTCAATTAGAAACACAACAATTCAATTAAAATGAAAAGATTTTCCCTTATCCTTGCAGCTGTTGTGATGGGTTTCATCATGACCTCTTGCGGCGGTTCCGTTAAGGATTCCGTCATGAAAGACGTTGAGAATTACTTCACCCAAGCCGAGCAAACGCTTGCTTCCATTGACAATGCCGATGACTTTATCGCTTTCGCCAAGTCCATGAACGACAGATCAGAATTCATGAATCAGCTCGAAGAGCAATATGGCGACAAGGAAATCAGCGCAGAAGATGAAGAGGCCCTCCAGACCTTCATTTACGATAGAGCTACTGCTTACAACCAGGCTGAAGCCATGAAATGCGGCGAGTTCCTGGCTCCTATCATGGAGAGATTTGTAAATGCTGTTGAGGCTTTGTACAACAACAGAGAAGAGCTGGATGAAGAGTCTTTCACCGCTATGTTCAAAGAGATGGATGAAGCTGAAGACGAAGTGCTGAAGTTCGCTGAATGTGAAAACATTCCTGAGGAGCTGATCAACATGTTCTCTGACGCTGAAGCCAAGCGCGCCGAGATGTTCGATGAGCCAGAAGTTGAAGAATAATCAGAGACTTTGATGCATAAAAAAACGGGGCTTTTTCAAGTCCCGTTTTTTTGTTGTTCGAATCCAGGTTTATTTATAAATCTGGACGTCGGTCTCGTGGTTGAGTACTCTCAGACCGTTGAGAGCCAAAGCCTTCATCTCGTCTTCGCCAGGATAGACGTACACAGGAGCGATCTTCTCCACATGGCTCTTCACCAAAGCGCAGAAACCCTTGTCGTAGGCCATGCCGCCCGTGAGGAAGATAGCGTCGACGTCCATGCTCATGGCTGAAGCTGCGAGACCGCCGACTTCCTTGGCTACTTGGTAAGCCATGGCTTTATAGACTTTTTCCCATTCCTTGTTGCCAGCCTTCACGGCGTTTTCCACCTCAAGGGCATCGTTGGTGCCGAGGTAGGCCACAAAGCCGCCTTTACCCTTCAGCATCTGGCCGATTTCCTTCTTGGTGTACTTGCCGCTGAAGCAGGCGTCAACGAGGAAGCCGGCAGGCAACGAGCCAGCGCGTTCGGGGGTGAAGGGACCGTCACCATTCAAGGCATTGTTGGTGTCGACCACGCGGCCTTTCTTGTGGGCGCTGACCGAGATACCACCACCGAGGTGGATGGCGATGATGTTCATGTCCTCATACTTGCGACCGAGGTCTTTGGCCAGCTGACGGGCGATGATCTTCTGGTTCAGGGCATGGAAGATGGAGATACGCGGGAACAGCGGGTGGCCCGAATAGCGTGCCACTTCGTCCATCTCGTCGACGACGACAGGGTCAGCGATGTAGGCCTTCACGCCGATTTCCTTAGCGATGTCGTTGGCAATCAAGCCACCGAGGTTGGAGGCGTGTTCGCCGCTATAGCCTTCCATGAGGTCCTTGATCATGAGGTCGTTCACTTCGTAGACACCCGAGACGAGCGGACGGAGCAAACCGCCACGACCCACGACGCAAGTCATTTCGCTCAAGTCGATGCCAGCCTCTTTCAGCTCACGCTTGATGGCTTCAGTACGGAAAGGCTTCTGGTCGGAAATGTGCTCGTATTTCGAAACCTCTTCTGTTGAGTGTTTCAGGTTCTTCTTGAAGACTTGGTTTTCGTCCTCAAAGACGGCGATTTTCGTCGAGGTTGAACCAGGATTTATCGTTAAGATTTTGTATGCCATAATGTTGTGTTTCTTGTTGATTTTACGCCAGCATAGCTGCAAGTGCGATGGAATAAAGCTTCGTCTTCGATGTGTCGCCGCGCGAGCTAAGCACGCAAGGTACCTTGGCGCCCATGAGCATGGCACCCACTTCGCTCTTGTCGAACTTGGTGCAGCACTTGTAGAACACGTTGGAGGCTTCGAGGTTGGGGAATACGAGGCAGTCGGCATCGCCGGCCACGGGGTTCTTCATGCCCTTGATGGCAGCGGTCTCGGCGTCCAAAGCGAGGTCGAGGCTGATAGGACCTTCCACCATGCAACCCTTGATCTGGCCGCGTTCAGCCATCTTGGCGATGATGGCGGCGTCAACGCAAGCAGGAATGCCAGCGCTCATCTGCTCGGTAGCGGTCACCATGGCAACTTTCGGGCAGCTGACGCCCAGGGCCTTCGACACGGTGGTGACATACTTCAGCAGTGTCTGCTTCTGTTTCAGGTCAGGCAGCGGGATGATGGCGCAGTCAGAAGCCACCAACAGCTTGTGGTAGTTGGGGTTCTCGATGACGGCGACATGAGCCAGAGTGACATTGGGTGGGCAGAGGCCACGTTCCTTGTTGAGGATGGCGCGCATGTACTTGTCGGTAGGCAGCAGACCCTTCATGAGGATGTCGGCTTCGCCTGAGTTGATGAGGTCGCAAGCCATGGTGGCAGCCTTCACGTCGACGGGTTCATGGATGATGGTGAAGTTGGCGGGGTCGATGTTCTCGGCTTTGCACACTTCTTTGATGGTGTATTCGTCGCCGATGAGGGTGGCATCGATCAGGCCTTCTTTCACTGCTGCATTGACGGCACAGATGGTGTGGTCGTCGTTAGCATAAGCGGCCACGAGACGTTTCTTGGGTTTGCTGCGCAAAACCTCGAACATTTCTTCTAATTTACGGATTTCCATAGGGTTATATTTTTATTTTAAGAATTTCAAGATTTTGCAAAAATAGGGAAAAAAACGATTACCCCAAAGGAATACGTTTCAAAGTTTTATAAAAAGCGCCCGTGGGTTGCAGGAAACTTTGGAAATAGACGATTTCATTGACATCGGCGTGTAGGTAAGTCTTCTGCTCGATGCTTTGATAGATCTGTTGGAAGAAAGACTTGTCGACGAGTTGCTTGATGCGGCACACGGTGAGGTGGGGCACGAAGTTCTGCCGGTCACGGAGGTAGCCCAGGCCATCGAAAGCATCGAGGATGTCCTCCTCAAGGTCGTAGAGCGCCTGTGGCTCGTCTTTCATGCCGAGCCAGAGCACCCGCGGCGAGTGGTTGCTGCCGAAAATGCCTGTGCGGTTGAAGTCCATCTCGAACGGCTGGTGGTTTTTAGCCACTTGCTGACAGGCCTCAATGATCTTCGGGATGTCTTGATCGGGCGTATCGCCAATGAACTTCAAGGTCAGGTGGATCTGATCGGTTTTGCACCAATTGATGTTTCTGCGTTCGTGCTCCAGGTTATGCTGGAGACGCTGCACCAAAGCGGGATATTCGCTCCCGACGGTAATGGGGATGGCTAAAAATGTCCTTTTCATCTCTTTTCTGTTTTCCTTTCTCAGTTTTCCACAGTTACTCTCATTCCAGCCGAATAGGCTGTGAACTCAGGTGCATATTGGCACTGGATCAAGGCATAGCCGTTGCTGAGGTTGCCTTCCTTGGTGACGTACATGGTGTACTCCAGCTGGTGGACGCCCTTCGGCAGGAAGTCGATGAAGAACTCCATGTCGGTATCGGTGGTGCTCTGGTAGTAGCACATTTCGTCGCCGTAATGATATCTCGAGATCACGTTGGTGGGTTCGAAGCCTGCCGCACGCAAATCCTTCACAAATACGAAACTCATATCCTGACTGCTCTCGAAAGTAAGCTTCACGGTGAGCTTGTCGCCAACTTTCAACGTGCGTTTTTCAACGGGGACGAGCAGCTTGCCATTGTCGGTGACGGTTTCCACGAAGACCTCACGCTTGATTTTGAATCCTGAGTTGTCGGCCTTGACTTCGTCGATTGGGACGAAGTACTGCCTGAACAGACCGCCCCAAACCAGATGCTGGGTTGGGTTGTTTACGGTGAGGTGACGCATGTCGTCAGTGACTTCGTTGGCGTTCCAGTGGCGTTGGATGAAGCCAGTGCCTGCCTCGCCTCCCTCAGTGCTGATAGGAGTGCCGCTGAAGTTCAGGGTGACGTTTTTGCCTTCCTCAAACCAGTCGCTGCCACGGAGCAACAGGGCATAGATGGCTTCGGCAGTGGAGGCGGAGTTTTCCCACATATTGGTGCGTTTCTGTGTGAGCAGCCACACCCTCAGCTGGTCAATCAGGGCTTGATCTTGGTCGATCTCAGCAAAGGCACTCATGATCTCGGCGTGGGTGGCGATGTGCGAGATGAAGCTGAAATACTTCTTAGCCCAGTACATGCCGATCTCTTCGTTCTTTTGGGCGCAGTCCTTGAACGCCTTGATGATGAGCTGCGCGGTCTTGGTATCGCTGGTGCGGTAGAGCACCAACGCGGCTTTGGCTCTGTAGTTGAAGTTGAACTCGGTCCATTCCTTTTTCTTGGTCAGGCGGTCGAGGTAATATTTCTTGGCTGTGGCGAAGTCCTTGTCAGACTTTTGCTCCTTGAAGAAGCTCAAGGCGTAGAGTTCGCTCAACGTGGTGCCGCCGATGCCCCATTCCTCCTTGTGTTTCTTCATCTCACGGTAAGATTGGGCAACGCTGTACTCAAGGAAGCGGACGGCTTTCTCACAGATCTGTTCGGCCTTTCGCTGGTCAGACTTGCTCATCGATTCCCAGACGCCCATCTTCTGGAGCTTACCGAAACCGGTGAGTATGTAGGTAGTGATGTAAGGGCTTTCGGGCATGCCGTCAAACCAAGGCCAGCCGCCGTTGTATTGCTGTTTTTGCTCCAGCAGCCGGAGGGTCTCAGTCTGCTGTTGACGCAAGGTATTGAGGTCGAAGAGATTGGCGATGCGGGCACGTTGCTCACTCTCGCTTTTGGCTTCGAGTACCCATGGGGTTTCCTGCAGCATGATGGCCTTCAGGTCTTGGTCTTTCTCGAGTTGCGACAGTAGGGCGTCGGGGGTCTCGATCCGCCATTTCTTGATGTAGGCGAGGAGGTTCGGCACATGGTCGGCGATGTAGGCTGAGAGGCTGTTGGCATAGAACACGTAGAAGGCGCTCTCGGCGCGGTTAGTGTTGATGTTGGCCAGGTAAGGCAGGCTCTGCACGGCGTACCAAACGGGGTTGGTGCTGAAGTTGAGCGTGAGGCTGTAGTCGCGTTCGTGGCTCTCGGGGTTGGCGATGGCATCGAAGTCGAAGGTCTTCTCGGTCTCGGCCTTCACCGTAATAGGCAGGGTCTGGGTCATGAAGATCTCGCTGCTGAGCACGGGCATGAGATGCTGCTCGGCATCGCTGAACTGTCCGGCGTAAGCCGTGAAGCGGAAGGCGAGGAGGCTGAGGTCGTACTGGGCGGCCACCTTCCAGCGCACTTGCTGGCTACGGCCTGGCACCAGTTGCTCCATGTTGATGATGGCATCGGAGAGGAGTAGGTTGACTGGCTGCATGGTGGCAGCGTCAAAGATCTCAAGCTTGGCCTTGGGCGTAACGGCCTCGTCGCCAGTGTTGATGACGTTGGCCACGAACCAAAGGGTGTCGGTGTCGTACATGTAGCGTGGCATATCGGCCATGATCATGACGGGTTTCGACGACTTGAAGGTGTATTCCTTGCTGCCGGTTTTGTTGTCCTTGCTATAGGCGATCATCATCAGTTTCCAGCGGGTGATGGCGTCGGGCATCGTAAAGGTGAAGGTGCTGGTGCCATCAGCGTCGGTGCGTAGGTTGGGGAAGAAGAAAGCAGTCTCGTTGAAGTTCTCGCGGAGCGAGGGCTCGGCGTTCACCTCTGTCTTTTGGATCTCACCACCTGTTTCCATGGCTTCTTCGGTCTCCACAGCGTCATCTTCAACAACCTGGACAGCCTCATCTTTCGCTAATGAGGCATTCATTGGCATGGCGGCATCTTCATAGAGCACTTCCTCTACACCGCTGCCTTTCCGATAGACACGGCTGCCGAACACTCTTGCCGGGCCGTAGGTATAAATATGGATAAAGGGATAGTCGGAGGGTAATGAAAAGTCGAACAATGCTATGAAGGCGTAATAATCGGTTTGGGTTGACGATGAGATGAAGCGATGCTCGTCGGCAGTGAAGCCGTAGCTACGGAAGTAGGAGGGCTTCATGCTGAAACTCCAGTAATGGTAAGCGAACTCGTCGAGCGAGGCATCGTACATGCCAGCCAGCAGTGCGGCTTCAAGGGGTTTGCCCAGATAGTCCTTGACGTTGACAGTCCAAGTCTCTTCGCCGCCAGGATTAAGCTTGTCGCGCAGGGTGGCCAAGCTGACGTCGAGGTTGTAGTTGTCGTAAGGTACGCTTAGGTATTGGCTGGAGAGGTTATAGGTGTTCTCCTTCACGAAAGCGGTTTTGAGGTAAAGGTCGCCACGGTCGGCTTCGGTGACGGTGTAGCTGATGCTTTGGATGTTGTTGTTGAGGGTGATCCACTTCTCGAGACGCACTTCTTCGCCGTGCATGAGCTGCACCCACACTTTGACGTCCTTAGCCGAGCTGCCCATCTGGAAACTGACCTTGTCGCCAGGGTGTGCGGTGTTCTTGTCAGTGCGTTGCCAGTTCATGGTGACGTAAGGAAGCTGTTGCGACTTCTCGTTGAACACGTTGAACTCCTTGGCGGTGACGGCGAGCGGATCGTCGAGGCTCTTCAGCTCGATGTAGTATTTGCCTGGGGTCAGCGGGGTCTTGCCAGGGAAGAGTGAGGCTTTGCCGTCAACCATGATCTCGTCTTCGTAAACCAAGGTCTTGTGCTGCATCTTATAGCGCATGCTGTTGAAGGTGAAGCCGGGGAACAGGCTTTGTAGCTCCTCGTCGCTGAGCACTTGACGGTCGAGGTTGACGCGTTGGTTCATGGCCTCGAAGTAGTCGATGCGGTTTTGGTCGGTGAAGCGGTAGATCTTGCGTGCCACGCGGCTCTTGGCGGGTTGGCCGTTCATGTTGAGCACTTCCATGGTCTGGTCTTTGAGCTCGGCTTGTTCGAGTAGACCCGATATGGAGGTGGAGATGGCGACTTCGTTGTAGCCAGCGCGGATGCTATGGATGTCGCTGTGGGTCTCGCCTTGGGCGCTGGTGGCCGTCACCTCGATCTCGTAGGTGAACACGGGCTGTTGCTCAGGCTTGGTCTTGAGCGAGGGCTTCAGGTTAAAGGTGATGGCGAACTTGCCGTTTTCATCGGTACGGGCTGTGCCGTAGGTGATCTGTTCGTCTTCCACCTCGGGATACCAGCACCACCAGCAGCGCCATGGGAAGTAGGTCTTGCGCACCACGCGATAGCTGAACTGCACATCGTCGAGGCCAAAGCCGGCGAGGGCGTCAACACTGCCGCGAACGGTGACGTCTTGGTTGAGTTTATATTGCTCAGTGATGCTTTCAAAGTTGATTTCGAAGGTAGGCCGCTTGTATTCTTCCACACGGATGGTGGTACTGCCGTGGATGCCGTTGAGGCGGAAGGTACCATTGAGCAGGTTGGTGGGGATGACGAAGGAGCCGTTAAAGGCGCCGTAATCGTCAGTGGTGAAGCTGGCCTTGGCAACCTCTTGCCAGTTGGCATCCTTGAATACGATGGTCTCTTTGCAGTTGGTGGCCAGCGCCTTGTCGTCGCCTTCATGATGCACCACGATGCCTTTGAAATAGACCGTCTGGCCAGGTCGATAGATGGCACGGTCGGTATAGAGATGGGTGGTGTTGAAGGATCGGGTGTCCTCGCTTTTTGAAGGGATGTAGGTATTGCTTTGTGGTAACAGCACGTCGTTACCCTTCCTCAAGGTGATCATGAATGAGTCGCTGCCAATGCTCTTGTCGAGGATGGCTTTGCCATTGCGGTCGGACTTGACCGTAGCTAATGTAGTGACGACGTATTTGCGGGTCTTGTAGTCCCAGGTGCGGCGTTGGGCGATGACCTTGACGCCTTCCACAGGGTGACCGGTCTTACGGTCGAGGGTGACCACTTCGAGACGGTTGTTCATGCGGTTGGTGACATAGCTGAGTTGGGTGACTTGAAACCGCAGGTGGAACATGTTGTCGAAATTGCTTTTGTTGCCTTCGCTGTCCTTGAAGAACACGTAGTAGATGCCTTCGCCGAGGGGCGGCAGGGCGATGAGGGTGGAGTGCTCTCGGTAATCGGTCTCGGCAGGAAGGTTCAGGGTGTTTTCCATGAGGAACGGCTTCTTGTCAAGCACCTTGGTGAACTCTTCGCCATAGAGATGATCCAACTCGTCCAGCTCCTTTTCGGTGACCTTGATGATCTTGTAATAAGGATGTTCGATGTTTTTATAGCGAAGGATGGCTGGGATGTTTTCGTTGGGGAGCTGTATCTGGTTGAGCGTCAGGTTGATGCTGAGCGCCTTTATGTGATCAACTGTGCTACGGCAGGAGCGGGAGTCTTTGGGGAAGGCGGCGATGGCTTCTTCGCAGAGCGTCAAGGCTTGGCGGTAATTGTCGAAGTAAGTGCTGTCGTCAGGGTTTTCGTTCTGTTGATCCAACATTTTGGTCGCCAGTTCGTTGACGATGTCGGGATACTGCTTGTTGGTTGGATATTCCTGCATCAGGGTGCGCAACGTGTTCATGTAAAGCTCCTTCTCATCAAGGATGCCGTTGACGAAGTTGTAGCGCTTGTAGTCGTTGTAGAGACAAGTATTTTCGTTGTTATTGAGGTTGTAGCCGATGAGTTGCTGATAGAGCTTCAGGCAGCGAATCACGGGGCTTTCGCTGTTGCCGAGGTCGACTTTGGCAAAGTCGGCGGCAGGGAGCCACCACAGCTTGGTGTTCCAATCGGGTTCAATGTCATCAGCGGTGGATTTTTCTTTGTAATAGTTGGCTACACGGTGAAACAGAAACTCGAACATGGTGGGCTCATACTCGAGATAATCGGTGCCTTCGGGATACTCAAAGAGTGTTATATAGTCTATCGTGGAGGCATTTTTCAATGCTTCCACGGGTTTGAGGGCTTCGGCGTAATGCTGGTCGATGAGGTCGAGGAAGGTCTGTTTATCCCAATACTTCATCTCCACATCATCCAAACTGCCGTCGATGGGCAGGTTTTTGTTGATCTGGTATTGATTTTCAGAGAGGTAGTTGTTGAACACAACGGCGATCTCCCCGTGTAATACGGCTTGACCCACTGGATCGAGCTGATCGAGCTTTGACTGCGCATAACGGATATACTCTGGCTGCCAGTCTCCTTCAACGGTTTCTGCCATCTCTTTTTGCTTTTGCAGGATGGCTTTGAGCTGCTGGATTTGGTCGTTTTTAGGTGTGATAAGCATTAGTGTTGCGATGATGATTAGGCTATGTTTCATGGTCTGATGATAATTGAACAAAGATAGCAATATAACAAAAAGCGTGCAAAAATATTTTCTTATTTTTGCGGCATGAAACAAGAATTGTTGGCATTTGATCACAGACTGGCGGAGTTGATGACAAGCCGGACGCTGCCCATGGACGAGGTGTTGCGTTATGTGGGGGAAGGCAAGGGAAAACGGCTGCGTCCGAAGTTGGTGTTTTTGGCAGCGAAGCTGTTCGGCGAGGTCAACGAAGCTACTTGGCGTACGGCATTGTTTGTGGAGCTGCTCCACACGGCCACTTTGGTCCACGACGATGTGGTGGACGAGTCGGATGAACGCCGTGGACGGCCTTCGGTGAATGCCAGATGGGACAACAAAACTGCTGTTTTATGTGGCGACCATCTCTTGTCGAAAGCCATGTTGGTACTATCGGATCCCGCTGACAATAAGATACTTGTGGAAATGCTGACCACTGCCTTGGCGATGAGCGAAGGGGAGTTGATGCAGAGTAGAAGACAGGAGACAGGAGACAGGAGACAGAATTATTTAAACATCATTGAAAGAAAGACAGCCCGTTTGATGATGGCTTGTTGTATAGGCGGAGCCTTGTCGGTGGGTGCCACTCAGGAACAGGTGAGGGCAGCCGGTGAATTCGGCCTGAACTACGGCATGATGTTCCAGATGCGTGACGACATTGCCGATGCCGACGATGCCGAAAACGTGGTCATGGCCAAGGAATTACTCCCAGTTTATGAGGAAAAAACGTTGAAAGCCCTGAAGGCGTTACATAGATTTAACAATCAATTAAATTCGTAATCAACAACAGGTAAGTTGTCGTAGAATACACGTCCTTCGGACTCGGTAACCGCATGCGTGTCGTTGGGTCTGATCAGCAGGTTGTCCAACGGAACGGCGGTGAGAGGTTCATAAACGTTTTCCAAAGTGATCCGTAGATGCTTGTTGTTTCCTGAGGTGTTGACCAAGAACTCGATGATTCCACATTCGTCATAAACGGCTTTGCAGTTCTTGTGCAGCTGGTAGTCTCGGATTTCCCATTGTTGACCGTTTTCGTCAATCTCATAGATCCTTACAGTGCTTCTGGAGTGCAAGTCCTTCAAGTAGTCGCCCACCCAGAATGAAACCAGGAATGATGCGTCATCTGACGGGAGGTCTCCATCAAAAATAAGGGTCTTTTCATCGAGTTTACACAGCAACGATCCATCCGCTGAATCCCAGTTTTCATAGTAAAAACTGGTTGAAGGCTCTGTTTCCTGAACTTTCTCGGCCAGTTCATGGCGGAAATCGGCACATAGCTTATAGAGCGAATCGATTTCCAAGGTATAGAACTTGATGTCGTTGTGTTCAGCTAAGAACGAAGAATAGCTTAAAACCCGGTTGTCGTTGTCCTTGAGCACTGCAGTGTCGGAAACAATCACCAGCAAGGGCTTATCGTTGGGCAGATCCTTCAAAAATGGATAATCTACCACAGGAAGCATTGAAATGGAAACGGTCTTATAGGTGTTCTTTATGGATGCCCGGCTCGAGCTGTTCGACATCATGGGCAGACCGGTCTTCAACGATACATATACTGCATCAAAGAACCTCTTTTGAGAGCAATTCAGCCAGATGTGCTCACTTCCCACATGGATGAAAGACAAAGGCAACACGGCCTGATACTGGTCTTTCCAATTCGTTTCCTTCACCCATTGATTCACGTCGAGCTCGTTGTTCACATCGCTTAAGCATGGAATGTCAATGTTATATCTTTGCTTGTAACCAGTGCAATTCCTATTTACATCGTATGCATAAATCCCTACTGCCAGCACGGCGAACACCACCGGCCAAACTTTTCCGCCAATCTTCTTGGAGAAATGGGCTATCAAATAGATGGCAATGACGTTCATTACGTAATAGGACAGCATTAGGAAACGGCCTACAGCTCTCATCTGTGCCAAAGGGCCGAGGTATTTCAGCACGTTCAGACCAAACATTACCGGGAAGGCGCAACTGACGAGTGCCATCAGGAAAGCTGCATAAAACAGAACGTTCAGAACAGGGTTGTCCGTTATGGCAAAGATTTCTTTGAACTTGCCTTTGCATGCTGCAACGATCATACTGATGACGATAACCACCAGCATGATGCATGAAACCGTGCCAATATAACAGAAGCTCTCCCATTCAACAGGCTTTTTCAACGGTCCCCAGAACGGACGTCCATGGAAGAACAATAGGCCTTCGACTCTGCCACGGTACTCATAGAAGCCCCACGGGATGGCCGTCCTGTCGGCAGGAGTGTCGCCATAACCCCAAATGAGGTAAAACAGTATGGTGGGCAAGATCAACTGGAAAAGCAAGCACATCAATACGCCCTTGATGCCATTGAACTTTTGCTTGTCCTTAAAGAAGATGAAGATGCAATAAAAGGCGCTAACATACGCAAAGGTGACGAGAAAATACGGATGCGACATCCCAGCAAACAGCATCAGCAATCCAAAGTAGATACAATACCTGTATTTTGCTGTTTTGTAATGCTTTACTAGGAAATAAATCATCATCGGATAGACGCATACAAAACTCAAGGTCAGATGCCCTCCGATGCGGTCTATCTGAGGTGAAAGAAAGGTGATGGCTACTGCAGCGAGTACCGATAATATCGGATGAACGCCAAGTTCTTTCAATAGCAGGAATAGGAATAGGGCGCTTAGAAACAGGGAGGCAATCACTAAGAAGGCCAAAAAGGCATTGACATAGTTCGGCGCGTTTGTGACTCCCATGTTATGCAGCACCTGTATGGGGAATGACACGTAAGGCACTGTTCCACAATAAGTGTAATAGTCGCCATACGGATAGTTCATGGCACCACAATGCAAATACGATGAGTCATATTTTACATGGTAGGTGGTAGCATAGATATCCTTCATCAGGTCTCCGCCATTACTGAAGTAATTGGTCTTTAGATGAGTGATGGGGTTGGCTCCGAAGTAAACGACAAAAACGATAAAGGTGAGTAATATTGTCAATAGTAAGCCCACCCTCTTGTTGCCGACAATGTCTTTATTCATTAGAGATTATGTTTTGAATCACAAAAATGGGTCGTTTCTTTATCTCGTCAAAGATCAACCCGATATAATAGCCGATCAAGCCTGTCACAGTAAGCTGGATGCCGGCAAAGGCCGACAGGAAAATGATCAGGGTGGTATAACCCGACACGGGCTTGTCGACGATCCACATGATGATGGAGTAAATGATCAGTAAGGCGCTCAGGAAGCCGAATGTCAATCCCAGATAAAGGCCTATCTTCAGAGGTGTTTTGGAGAAAGAAGCCACAGCTGAGGACGAGAGTCGCATCAGTTTTATCAAGGAGTAATGGCTTTGACCGGCGGCGCGCTCGGGTGCCACATAGTCCATGGTGGTATTGTTGAATCCCACAATTTGTATCAAGCCTCTCAAAAAACGGGTTCTCTCTTGGTAATCATTCTTGATCAAATCGGCCACAGGCCTGGAGATCAGGAAGAAATCCGATGCGTTGGGAACCAGCTTCACCGGCGAGATCATGTTGATGAACTTGTAGAACAGTTTGGAGGTCACCCGTTTGAAGAAACCTGCGTCTTTGCGTTCTTTCCTAACCATGTTGATCACGTCGTAACCTTCCTTGCATTTGGCCAGCATTTCGGGGATGAGGACCGGTGGGTGTTGCAGGTCGCTATCCATGCAGATGACGGCGTCGCCTTTGCTATAATCGATGCCAGCAAGCATGGCGGCTTCGTGCCCGAAGTTTCTGGAGAAGTTGATGACCTTGACTCTGTTGTCGCCATGTGCGATCTCCGTTAGGATTTGCATGGAACGGTCTTGACTGCCGTCGTTGACGAAAATAATCTCAAAAGCATCCGTTTCCTTGTCGAGGATCTCTGTTATATGCTTGTAAAATAAGTTCAAGACAGCTTCCTCGTTGTACACGGAAACGACTATCGAACACGCTGGATTACTCATTTTGTGCTATTTAACTTGCAAAAATACAAAAAAAAGTGATTATCAGAAAAAAACTATCTTTGCAGAAATTTTGGCTAAGGTTATGGTAGACATCAAAGCGTTGATTAAGAGTGACGCCTTCAAGGAGTTCATCAGGTTTTGCATTGTGGGTGTGATTGCCACCGCAATCCATTACGGCATCTATCTCTTGTTGAATCTCTGGATCAACGTCAACGTAGCCTACACGTTGGGTTATGCCATCAGTTTCTGCTGTAATCTTTTCCTGACGGCGAAGTTCACTTTCAAGAAGGAAATCACTACAAAACGTACAGGAGGCTTCATCCTTTGTCATGGGGTGAATTACCTCCTGCACATGCTGTTTTTGAATCTGTTTCTGTGGATTGGCGTGGCTGAGCAGTGGGCTCCGATTCCGGTTTACTGCCTCGTGATACCAATCAACTTCATTTTAGTGAGAACCGTGTTCAAGCGGTTCAATTAGCAGTTTTACTTAAAGGCGTTCTCGCTCAGGCCGTGGCCGCTGAGTGCCAGATCCTTCATGTAGCCAGGCACTTCCTTGCCGAGGTACTTGTCCACATAGATCTTGGCGAGGTATTGGCCGAGCATGAAGCCGTGGCCGCGCAGACCGGTAAGCAGACCGACCTCTGGGTCGACGATGTAACGTGGCTCGGTGTAACGTCCAGCCCAGCAGGCGAGGAAGCTGACCTCACCGAGGTTCGGGATCCACTCGGCGAAGACTTCGGAGACGATCTCCAAGAACTCCTTGCTGTTGTACTTGATGTTCTGACGTGCCTCGTAGGCGTCGGTGTCGGGGCTGGCGCAGCCGATGATCTGGCCGGTGTGGGCCCACTGCTGTCCGTAGACGGCGCTGAAGCCCTT
>JAEEGJ010002972.1_pt1 | contig 71973 bp, 51 predicted proteins | sample 8958761 | NCBI WGS metagenome assembly JAEEGJ01 (sample SAMN16246546, study PRJNA631951) | gut metagenome | biome: gut microbiome; feature: rumen; material: RS-attached | host: Bos | place: Iran: Karaj | collected 2018-10 | reverse complement strand
CATGTGGTCGAGGATATCCTCAATAATTACGAAGGAGACAGGGAATGCCCTGAATTCCAGGATTTTACCGTCTATGCAAAGAGATTGTTCTTCTCCAACGGCATACATCACCACTATGCTGAGGACAAGTTCTTCCCGGATTGCCCGAAGGAGTATTTCAAGAGCCTGATCGAAGCTGTCGGGGACAAGGAGGGCGCAGACACCCTGCTGGCCGTAGTCTATTCTCCGGACATATATCCTCAGAGGCGCTCCACTTCTTCCGACGGGGACATCGTCGAGCTTTCAGCCGTCAATTTCTATGATGGGGTTACAAGGAAGGACGTCGAAGATTATTACGCGGGAATCGTGGACCCTGAGGATCCGACTCCTGTTTCATACGGCCTTAACACCAAGGTCGTCAAGGAAGACGGCAAAGTGGTCGAGAAGCCTTGGAAGATAGACGGTATCTACGATTCCGCCATCAGGAAGATAGTCGGGGAGCTTGAACTGGCCCGTGAGGTGGCCGAGAACGACATACAGAAGGAGGCCCTCGGCTATCTGATAGACTATTACAAGACCGGTGACCTGAAGACCTGGGACGATTTCAACGTTGTCTGGGTGCAGGACACGATCGGCAGCGTGGACTTCATAAATGGTTTCATCGAGGACTACGACGATCCGCTCGGACGCAAGGCTACCTGGGAAGGTTACGTGAACGTCAAAGATTCCGCGGCTTCAGCCAGGACGGAGATCCTGAGTGCGAACGCCCAGTGGTTCGAGGACAATTCCCCGATCGACCCGAGGTTCCGCAAGAAGGAAGTCAAGGGTGTCTCCGCGAAGGTCGTCAACGGGATCACGCTCGCGGGAGCGACATACCCTTCCACTCCGATCGGCATCAACCTGCCTAACGCGGACTGGATCAGGCGGGACTATGGCTCCAAGTCGGTGACCATCGCCAACATCACCCACGCCTACGACATGGCAGCCCTTGAAAGTCCGAAGAATACCCTCGAGGAGTTCGCGTACGACCAGGCGGAGATCGATGCATACCGTAAATTCGGGGATTATACAGATGAGATCCACACCGACCTGCACGAGTGCCTCGGGCACGGCTCCGGCCAGTTGCTGCCGGGAGTTTCCACGACCGCCATGGGTGAATATTCCTCTACGCTCGAGGAGGCTAGGGCCGATTTGTTCGGATTGTACTATATGGCTGATCCGAAGATGGTCGAGCTTGGCATCCTGAATGACCCGGAGGCATACAAGGCTGCATATTCCAATTACATCCGGAACGGCCTCCTGGTGCAGTTCAGCCGCGTCGAACTTGGCAAGAAGAACACAGAGGCGCATATGCAGAACCGCAAGTTGATCGCGCAGTGGTGCTACGAAAAAGGTGCGTCCCGCAACGTGATCGAGAAGAAGAAACGTGACGGCAAGACCTATTTCGTCGTCAACGACTTCGAGGCTCTGCGCGGGCTGTTCGCACAGCTCCTGGCGGAAATCCAGAGGATCAAGTCGGAAGGGGACTATGCGGCCGGGAAGAACCTGGTCGAGACGTATGCCGTCAACATCGATCCTGAAATCCACAAGGAGGTCCTGGAACGCTATGCTGCCCTTCAGCTGAAGCCATACGGCGGATTCGTCAATCCTGACATCGTGCCGGTGGTCAAGGATGGCAAGGTCGTGGATTACGAGCTGGTATATGCTGAGGACTTCCTCTCCCAGCAACTCGAGTACGGCAAGAAATACCGCACGCTATAGCTGCAGATTGAAATGACTTCACCATTAGGGCGCATTTACCCGTACAGGGCTGCGAAGCAGTAAGCGCCCGGTTGGTGCAAGTCATTTCAATCAGGCGCATTTGCTCGGTCATTGTCCTCTGCTGGCGGAGGCGCGATCCGGCAGCGTTCCAGCCTGGAACCCTGGTCGGGGTCGAGGACCCCTGCTTCGACCAGGCTCCGGACCGACCATCCGTCACGGGCGGTGTTCTCCCTGTACAGGACGATTCCGTGCGCAGCCTCTTTCCCTATGTAAGGGTGGTTGGCCAGGCGGGATTCCGGCAGGGTCCAAAGTTGGAAAGGCTCCGGTGGGCTCAGGGTTATCAAGTCCTTGAGCCCTTCGTATTTCTCCTCATCGAAATGCCAGATGTCCATGAGCTGCTCCTTGTATGAATATCCTCCCAGCTCACTGCGGTATGATACCATCTTCGCGGCGAAGAACTTCCCGATTCCCGGCAGGGTCTCGAATGTGGCCGAGTCAGCCTTGTTGATGTCTATCAAAGGGATGTCGATATATTCCTCCAGCCTCTTGAACACGGAGTCTGCCACTACGTATGACCTGGCGAAATCGCTCTTTCGCCGGAACCTGCCGCCTTTCCTGCGGTAGTTGTCTATGGACTGGGCCTGCTTCTCACTGAATCCCAGGCGCATGAGGTCATCCACGCTCACCGTGTTGGGGTTGAACCTGAAACTCTCGTATCTGCGCGGAGAGTTGGCGCGGCGGATGGACTGAGCGGCAGCGGAATGCCTGGAATGACGGATCTCCTGGACATCAATGCCCTGTTTTTCCGGAGATGGATCTTTTAGATATACCGTGTCCGGGGCATCGTGATTGGCGATGATCCTCGCGACGGATGCCTTGTGGATGAACAGGGCGGCTTGGTAGCCGATTATCAGGAACAGCAGGGCCACTGCCCCGACTACAAAGGATGCTGACGGCCTGCGACCGTCGTCTTTCGAGTTTTTCATAATTCAGAGTAAGTTTGGTTTTATCAGTGTTTCTTCTCAGGGGGAGCTCCGGCGACCACGATCACTATCTCTCCTTTCGGCTCGTGCTCCTGGAACCAGGCCTGCACCTCGGTCAGGGTGCCTCTGCGGTGCTCTTCGTGGACCTTGGATATCTCCCTTGCCACCGAACACTCGCGGTCGGGGCCGAAGTACTCGGCGAACTGTCCCAATGTCTTGACAAGCCGGTAAGGTGATTCGTAGAATACCATGGTCCTGGTCTCGGATGCAAGCGTCTTCAACAATGTCTGGCGGCCTTTCTTGACCGGAAGGAATCCCTCGAAGCAGAAGCGGTCGCATGGGAGTCCGGATGAAACGATAGCCGGGATGCATGCGGTCGCTCCCGGAAGCGTCTGTATCTCGATCCCTTCCGCCGCACAGGTGCGGACCAGGAGGAATCCGGGGTCGGAGATGCCCGGAGTTCCGGCATCGCTGATCAGGGCTACGTTCAAGCCTCCCAGAATCCGTTCCTTGATCATCTCCACGGTTTGGTGCTCGTTGAATTTGTGGTGGGACTGGAGCTTGCCGTGTATGTCGTAATGGTGTAGGAGCACGCTGCTGGTCCTGGTGTCTTCCGCCAGGATCAGGTCGGCCTCCTTAAGCACGCGGATTGCGCGGAAAGTCATGTCCTCAAGGTTGCCGACAGGGGTTGGGACTATGTAAAGTATCCCTGGCATGGCATTATCTGAGCTTCCTTCGTACAGCCATCATCAGCCTGTAAACCGGTTCGGAATCCATGTCCCAGTCCGGGAAGTTGGCCTTGATGTATGCTGTCGCTTCATCGAGTGTCTGCATGCCGTTGAACGCGGAGATGGTGTCCTGGAAAAGCATAGGATCCTCTCCGAAAAGGACGTTGATCAGCAGGACCCTGTCGTTGAGGGATATGGCGCTGATCACGTTCTTGACAGCTGAGCCGGGGCGGTCGATCCTCCATGCCTGCCTCTCGGCCAGGACATCCATCACGGCCGTGTCTGCCTTGGCTGTGTCCAGGATCGGCTTGGCGGTTTCAACGGGTTCTTCTTCGGGAATATCTATGTCCGAGATCGAAAGGTCGATCGGCTCCTGCGGGATGTCGTCCATCACATCAACAGGTTCAGGCTCTTCCGCCGGCACCGGCTCTTCGACCGGAGCGGGCTCCTCAACAGGTTCCGGCTCTGCCGTCACCTCAGGCTCAACCACGGCCTCGGGCTCTTCTGCCACTGCCGGTTCCAGAATGGCTTTTACCTCATATTCAAGAGCTTCCAGCTCCTCTCTGATGCTGTCGATCCTTCCCAGGATAGCGGAAAGAGTTTTCTCGTCGATGTTTCCCATAAAAATGCTATCTTTGTGAGAGTATTGATATTTCAACAAATTTAAGAAATGTTTTCAGAAAACATAAAAAAAGCAGGGGAGATAGAGGTCATCTGCGGCTCTATGTTCTCAGGCAAGACCGAGGAGTTGATCCGCAGGATCAGGAGGGCGAAGTTCGCCAATCTCAAGATCGAAATCTTCAAGCCGACCATCGATACGAGGTATTCGGAGGATGATGTCGTATCCCATGATTTCCACAAGATCCCTTGCCATGCCGTCAAGGATCCCCGGGATATGCTGAAGGTAGCCGACGATGTCCAGGTCATTGGTATCGACGAGGCCCAGTTCTATGACATGTCCCTTGTCGATGTTGCCAAGGAACTGGCGGACAGGGGGAAGAGGGTGATCATAGCCGGGCTTGACACCGACTACTTGGGCAAGCCTTTCGGTCCCATGCCTTATCTGATGGCAATCGCCGAAGAAGTACGTAAGGTCCATGCCATATGTGTCAACTGCGGCAATCTGGCCAACCACTCACACCGGCTCGCGCACAGTACCGAACTGGTGGTCCTTGGAGAGAAGGATGCATACGAGCCGCTTTGCCGTGACTGCTACAACAAGGTGATGGCTGCCGAGAGGGCTGCTGCTGAGGCCGCCCAGAAGTGATGGACCTGACCTCGAAAATACTCAGTGATTATTCCTACTATCTGAAGATAGAGCGGGCGATGTCTCCGAATACCGTCACTTCGTATTCAACTGACATCCGCGAGTTCTTCGATGCCACGACGGCACTTCCTGCAGAGGTTACCACGCAGGATATTATTGATTATCTGGCTGCTAAGGACAAACTCTCGAAACGGTCGCAGGCCCGGCTTCTGAGTTCGCTGCGTTCTTTCTTCGACTGGCTTGTCGCAGAAGGGGAGAGGAAAGACAACCCTTGCGAAACTGTGGATTCCCCGAAACTGGGCAGGTACCTTCCGGAAGTCCTTTCGGTCGATGAGGTCACTTCGATCATGGAATCGGTGGACCTTTCTTCCTGGAACGGAAAACGTGACAGGGCGATACTGGAGGTCCTTTACGGTTGCGGCCTGAGAGTCTCAGAGGCGGTGAACCTGAAGATATCCCATGTCTATCTGGAAGAAGGTTTCGTCCAGGTGGTCGGAAAGGGCAATAAGGAGCGCCTTGTACCGATAGGGGAGATCGCCGTGGACGCTATCAGGAGTTACCTCGGGGCAAGGCCGGACCCGGCCGAGCCGAAATACGACGACATACTGTTCCTGAACCGGTTCGGAAAGAGCCTCAGCAGGGTGGCGATGTTCAATATGGTGAAGAAGCAGGCCATGATTGCTGGGATACGTAAGGAGATATCACCGCATACGTTCCGTCATTCATTCGCCACGCATCTGATAGAGAATGGAGCCGACCTGCGGGTCGTCCAGGAAATGCTCGGACACGAAAGCATCCTCACAACCGAGATTTACACGCACATCGACTCCTCCACTTGGCAGCGGGCCATCCTCGAATACCATCCGAGGAAATAACTCACTGTCAGTCTTTTACATTCTTGAGGGCTTCCTTGATCCTGCCCTCGATCTCTTCGCAGAGTTCCTTGTTGTCAGCAAGAAGCTGCTTGGTAGCTTCGCGTCCCTGGGCAAGTTTCTGGTCGTTGTAGCTGAACCAGCTTCCGCTCTTCTTGATCACGTCGTACTCGACTCCGAGGTCCACGATCTCTCCGGTGCGGGATATTCCCTGTCCATAGACGATGTCGAATTCCGCCTTCTTGAAAGGAGGCGCCATCTTGTTCTTGACCACCTTTACCCTGGTGCGGTTGCCGAGGGCTTCCTCGCCGTCCTTGAGCTGGGTGATACGGCGGACGTCGATCCTGACCGAAGCATAGAACTTCAGTGCGTTTCCGCCCGTTGTGGTCTCAGGATTGCCGAACATGATGCCGATCTTCTCACGCAGCTGGTTGATGAATATGCAGCAAGTGTTCGTCTTGGAAATGTTCGCGGTCAGTTTCCTGAGCGCCTGGCTCATGAGCCTTGCCTGGAGTCCGACCTTGTTGTCGCCCATCTCTCCCTCGATCTCTGCTTTCGGAGTAAGGGCGGCGACAGAGTCGATGACAACGATGTCGATAGCCCCAGAACGAATCAGGTTGTCAGCAATTTCGAGAGCCTGTTCGCCGTTGTCCGGCTGGGAAATCAGAAGGGTTTCCAGGTTTACTCCCAGTGCCTTCGCATAAGTCCTGTCGAATGCGTGTTCCGCGTCGATCATCGCAGCTATTCCGCCCGCTTTCTGGGCCTCTGCGATGGCGTGGATTGCAAGTGTCGTCTTTCCGCTGGACTCCGGACCGTAGATTTCTACTATCCTGCCTCTAGGGTATCCGCCGATGCCCAGGGCGTGGTCAAGCGCCACGGATCCGCTTGGAATGACTTGAACGTCCCATTGTGGCTGTTCTCCCAACTTCATGATCGTCCCTTTCCCATAATCTTTCTCAATCTTGTCGATCGTGGCCTGCAGTGCCTTCAACTTGGCGGCATTGATGTCTGCGGCCTGTGCCTCTACCTCTTTTGCCATAATGATATTCAGTTTATATGTTCACAAACAAAGATATTAAGATTTCCTCAATTCTGACATTATTTTTCACTAATTTTGCCAAGTGACTCAAAACAGGAAAACGATGCGGGAAACACTCCTCGGAAAAACCCCTGAAGAACTCAAGGAACTCGCCCTCGGGCTTGGCCTTCCGGCTTTCACCGGAAAGCAGATCGCCCGCTGGATGTACGTCCGGAAGGTATGCGACATCGACTCGATGACGGATATTTCCAAGGCAGGAAGGGAAAAGCTGAAGGAGGCTTGTGAAGTAGGGCTGATCAGGCCGTCCGGATGCCAGGTTTCCCGGGACGGGACAAAGAAGTACCTGTTCCCTTTGGGGGAGGGCGATGCGGTCGAAGCGGTAATGATTCCGGATGATGACCGCAAGACGCTTTGTGTCTCTTCCCAGGCGGGTTGCCGCATGGGCTGCAAGTTCTGCATGACGGGGCGTCAGGGATTCCACGGCCATCTCACAGTGGCCGGTATACTGTCCCAGTTCCTGTCGGTCGATGAGGCTGATGAGCTTACGAACGCCGTTTTCATGGGAATGGGTGAGCCTTTGGACAACTGGAGTGCCGTAAGCCGTGCGATCGAGGTGCTCACGGCGGACTGGGGTTTCGCCTGGAGCCCGAAGCGCATAACCCTATCGACTATCGGAGTACTCCCGGAGATGAAGAAGTTCCTGGATACTACTCGTTGTCATCTGGCGGTCAGCCTTCACAATCCGTTCCCGGACGAACGCGCTTCCATCATGCCGGTTCAGAAAGCCTGGCCGCTGCAGGATGTTATCGACCTGATAAGGCAATATGACTTCACAGGCCAGCGCCGAGTGAGTTTCGAGTATATAATGTTTGCCGGGCTGAATGACGATAAACGGCATGCGGATGCCCTGTACAGGCTCCTCAGGGGCCTGGAATGCCGGGTAAACCTTATCCGTTTCCATAAGATTCCGGATGCTCCGTTCGAAACATCCCCACAGGTCATGATGGAGATTTTCAGGGACCGGTTGTCAAACCACGGGATAACCTGCACGATCAGGGCATCCCGGGGAGAAGACATCCTTGCCGCTTGCGGGATGCTTGCCGGAGAACACAGGAAGAAAGATAAACCTGATTGAAACTATGAACACTTTTATCGGAAAGATCGCGATTCCGGCCATCGCTTTGTTCGCTGCCATTCACGCAGGCTATTCCCAACCTGCGCATGCTCAGCTTGATGCCGAACGTGAGGCAAGGGACTTGCGTGTCGAGGTGATCCGGGCGAAGATGGATTCCATCCGCCGGGTGCGCAAGAGACCGACCGTCGCTTTGGTGCTAAGCGGGGGAGGAGCCAAAGGCTCCGCCCATGTCGGAGTCATCAGATACCTGGAATCCATAGGAATGCCGGTAGATATGGTGATGGGTACCAGCATGGGTGGCCTTGTGGGCGGCATATATGCCCTGGGATACAACGCCGGACAGCTGGACAGCCTGATCAGGTCGATCGACTGGGACATGGCTCTCTCGGACAGGGTCCCTCGCGAATACCTTTCATATTCCACCGTCAAGTACAAGGAGAAATACGTCCTGTCGTTCCCGTTCTTCTACGACAGGGACGAGTTCATGCACCAGAGGGAAGACGAACTCCAGTATCCTCACCGTTCCAGGGAGATCCACCTCGGCGCGGGCAAGGAAGATGCTTCCGGTCTTGTCAGAGACAACCTCCTGGGCAGCCTTCCTTCCGGAATGGTTTACGGGCAGAATGTCAACAACATATTCAGTTCCCTTTCGGTCGGCTACCAGGATGAGATTGATTTCTACAAGGATCTGCCGATTCCTTTCCTCTGCGTGGCGACCGACCTGGTGACGGGAACCGCCAAGATCTGGACCAAGGGCAAGCTGAACACAGCCCTCCGGTCTACCATGTCCATCCCGGGGCTCTTTACGCCGGTGAAGGTGGGTGGAATGGTGCTGGTCGACGGTGGGATGCGCAACAATTATCCGACCGACCTGGCCAAGAAATGCGGTGCGGACATCGTGATAGGAGTCGACCTGTCCAGTGGATATAAGGGCTATGCCGACATCAACAACATCGGCGACGTGATCAATACCAGCATCGACATGATGGGAAGGACGTCGTTCGAGAAGAACCAGGACCTTCCAGACGTAAGCATCAAGCCGGACCTCCATGAATACGGAATGCTCAGCTTCGATACTGAGAGTGTGGACTCGATAATCCACAGGGGATATGTGGCGGCACTGGAAAATGCCGTGATCCTGGATTCGCTCAAGAAGGTCGTCGGTCCGGATACCACCAGCCTCCAGGATGAACCAGCCGATGACATCCGGAATACCAAGGTCATGGTTTCCGGAGTGGAAATAACCGGGGTCAGTGACAAGGAAAGCAGCTACCTGCACAACAAGATCAGGGTGGATGCGGGGACCAGGATGGGCAACACGGAGATAGAGAATGCAGTGGCCACCATCTTCGGTACGAATTCGTTCGACTACGTCAATTACGAGTTGTTGGGCGACTCCCAGCCGTACCGCCTGCGGTTCAACTGCAAGAAGGGGCCTATCAGCAAGGTGGGCGTGGGAGTGCGTTTCGACACCGAGGAAGTCGTGTCCGTACTCCTGAACGTAGGATGGGGAGTCCACAAGTTGCAGGGATCCTCCTGGGACCTTACCGGCAAGATCGGAATCAGTCCTGCGGCTAACCTGACATATTCCTACGTGACCACCAGGGGGATGACGCTCAATTTCCTGACCGGCATCCGCCACACGGACAGGAATACTTTCGGCCTGGGTGCCAACCGGTTCAGGATCAATTTCACCGATCTCAGGCAGGAGGTCTCCGCTTCGAACATAAAGTGGTCCAAGTTCTTCCTCAAGGCCGGCATCCGCAACGATTATTTCAACATCGGTTCCCTCATGTCTGAACAGGTGATGCCGGATTATGATTCCAGGTACTTGAAGAACGATTTCGTCTCGGCCTTCGTGGATGCCAGGAACTATTCGCTTGATGACGGTTATGTCCCGACTGAGGGCCATTCCGTGAATCTGTCATACCAGTGGGTGTTCGGAAGCTTCCCGCATCGATTCGACAGTTTCCATGCAATCCAGTTCGATGCCATGAAGGTACTTGGCAATGAAGGCATTGCATTCATCCCTTCCGTCAATGTCCGCTGCCTTCTCGGAGATGATATCCCGCTGCCGTTCACCAATACCATCGGCGGTACGATGGCAGGACGGTATTTCGACCAGCAGGTGCCATTCATCGGAATCAACTATTCAGCTGCTATGGACAGGGTTATGGGTGTTTTCCGCATGGATGCCAGGAAAGAACTCTTCGAGAACAACTACTTGACATTGATTGGAAATTACGTGGCTGCCGCCAACAAACCTTCCGACTTCGTGGAATGGGGACCGGCAGTTTCTGATGCGTTGGGAATCGGTGCCGCATATACTTACAATACGATAGTCGGCCCGATCAGCTTCTATCTGCACTGGTCTTCGATGAGCAACAGGCTTGGAGCCTTCTTCTCCCTTGGATTCGATTTTTGAGATGGAAGATTATCCGAAAGTTTTGAACCGTCTGCAGAACCAGTGCGCCAAGCGTGAATACTGCAGTTCCGACATCTACAAGAAAGCTTATTCCGCATTCGACGGAGACCGGGAACTTGCCCTGAAACTGGTGGAGAGCCTTGTGGCTGACAAATTCGTGGACGATCTCAGATTTGCATCCGCATTCGCACGCGAAAAGTCTCGCCTGTCCGGTTGGGGAAAGGTCAAGATTTCATACATGCTGGCAGGTAAAGGCATTCCGAAGGATGTGGTGGACAAGGCATTGGAGGAGATTGACGAAGATGAAGCCCATCGGCGGATGGTGTCTGTCCTGGAGGCCAAGTACAAGACCCTAGAGGGAGATCCGCAGGAGAAGTTCAAGTTGCTGAAGTTCGGCTTGACACGGGGATACGGCTACGACGAGATCGCTCCGGTGGTGGACGGGATTGTCAAACGCTCCAAGATTTAGTAACTTTGCATTTTAGTTTAACTAGTCAGATATGAAAGCAATTGTTAAGACCGGATTCAATTTCCCGGGACAGGTTGGGAAATATGTCGGCAAGGTTCGCGACGTTTATGATATAGACGGGGATTACCTGGTGATGGTGGTTTCCGACAGGATCTCTGCATTCGACGTAGTCCTCCCAGAGGGTATACCATACAAAGGGCAGATACTGAACCGGATAGCTGCCAAGTTCCTGGATGCCACGGACGACATCCTACCGAACTGGAAGATCGGCGTCCCGGATCCTGCGGTAACGGTTGGCTTGAAGTGTGAGCCGTTCAAGGTGGAGATGGTGATCAGGGGATATCTTGCCGGACACGCCTGGCGGGAGTACAAGGCCGGAAAGAGGACCTTGTGCGGAGTACAGCTGCCTGACGGGATGGTGGAGAACCAGAAGTTCCCTGAGCCGATCATAACCCCGACTTCCAAGGCGATGGAAGGCCACGATGAAGACGTTACTAGGGAGGAGATAATCTCCAGCGGACTGGTCGGTGCCGAGGACTACGCGAAATTGGAGGAATATACCCGTGCGATTTTCCAGCGTGGAACGGAAATAGCTGCTCAGCAAGGACTTATCCTTGTCGATACGAAATATGAATTCGGAAAGAGGGACGGCAAGATATACCTGATGGACGAGGTCCATACTCCGGATTCCTCAAGGTATTTCTATGCCGACGGATACGAGGAAAGGCTTACCAAGGGAGAACGCCAGAAGCAGCTTTCCAAGGAATTCGTACGTGAGTGGCTGATGTCCAACGGCTTCCAAGGCCTTGAGGGCCAGAAAGTGCCCGAAATGACTCCGGAGGTCGTGAATGGCATCACCGAGCGTTACATAGAGCTTTATGAGAATATAACGGGCGAGCGGTTCGTAAAGGAAGATTATTCGGAAGGATCCATCGAATCGAACGTGACCGCTTTCCTTGCAGGGCTCAGGTAGTGTGGATGGCCTGAGGAGGATATACGCCAGGAACTGCGAGGTGCGGCGGATAGCGAAACCGGTTTCGGGTCCGTTCCTTGCTGCGAACCACCGTCTCGGTGACGCATCCTGCAGGTATTCTTACGGATTGTTCCACAATGGCGAACTTGTTGCTGTAGCAGGTTTTTCCGGTCCCAGGACATGGAAGAAGGGTGATGCTCTGATACGTTCGTACGAATGGGTGCGGTACGCTTCCCTGGATGGACTAGGGGTGGATGGAGGAATGGGCAAACTGCTCAAGGCTTTCATCGAGGATGTGCATCCGGACGACGTGATGAGCTATGCCGATGCAAGCTGGTCTGACGGCGGCGTCTACCGCAAGCTGGGATTCGAGGAAGAAGAGGCCAAGACTTTCCCGGATGGGAGGAAAAGCCTCAAGTTCCGATTGAAGATTACTGGATATGAGTAGGAGACATACTTTCCTTGGACGACTTTGGAGGCTGCTTCTGATCAAGCTGCCTATAGCCCTTGTCGTCCTGTCCCTGCTCCTTACGGTCATGTACAAATGGCTCCCGGTGTATGTCACTCCTCTTATGGTCCAGCGCTCCATCGAATTCAGGCACGATGATTCATTCCATACCCACAAGGTCTGGAAGTCATACAGGAATATCTCCCCGGAACTTGCAAGGGCGGTCATAGCCAGCGAGGACAATCTTTTCGAAGCGCACGGCGGTTTCGATTGGAAAGCGATCAGGCAGGCCCGGGAGGAGTTCGAAAGCGGGAAGCGCAGCCGGATGCGGGGAGCAAGTACAATATCGCAGCAAACTGCCAAGAATGTATTCCTTCTTCCGAGCAGGTCTTTCATCCGCAAAGGCCTGGAGGCCTATTTCACGGTCTTGATCGAGTTCATCTGGGGAAAGGAGAGGATACTCGAGGTCTATCTGAACGTGGCTGAGATGGGGAAGGGTATATACGGAGCTGAGGCGGCTGCCAAGTACCATTTCGGCACCACCGCCGCGAAACTGACTCGCAGGCAGTCCTGCCTCATTGCGGCATGTCTGCCGAATCCGCTCAAGAGGAATGCCGGGAAGCCTTCCTCGTATGTGAGTTCACGTGCGACGAAGATTGCCAATCTAGAATCAAAGCTCAAGTTCCCGGAATGGATATATCATAAGGAAGCAAAAAAGGATTGATATGAAGATACTTGTCACAGGAGCCGCCGGCTTCATCGGGTCCAGGCTGATGGGTCGTCTAGCCGAAAGGGGAGACGAGGTCGTCGGGATCGACAACATAAACGAGTATTACGATGTGCGCCTGAAATACGGCCGGTTGTGCGAGAACGGCTTCGAGGGCCCGTTCAATGAGCTGGAGAGGAAGGTGAGCTCCCGGTGGAGCGGCTGCAGTTTCATCCGGATGTCGATCTGCGACAAGCTTTCCCTGGACGGTCTGTTCGAGTCGGAAAGGTTCGACAAGGTCGTCAACCTGGCTGCCCAGGCAGGTGTGCGTTACTCGATAGAGAATCCTTATGCTTATCTGAGAAGCAACCTGGAAGGCTTCCTGAACATCCTCGAGGGGTGCCGGAATTACGGAGTCCCTCATCTGGTGTTCGCTTCTTCCAGTTCAGTGTACGGCCTCAATTCCAAGGTGCCTTTCTCGGAGGAAGACAAGGCCGACACTCCGGTCAGCCTCTACGGAGCGACCAAGAAAGCCAACGAACTGATGGCCCACTCATATTCGAAACTCTATGGTTTCGCTTCCACAGGCCTTAGGTTCTTTACAGTCTACGGACCTTGGGGACGTCCTGACATGTCCCCGATGCTGTTCGCTGATGCCATTACCGCAGGCAGGCCGATCAAGGTGTTCAACAACGGGGATATGATCCGCGACTTCACCTATATTGACGATATAGTGGAGGGTACCATCAGGGTCATTGACAACCCACCGGCAGGTGAGGTTCCGTTCGATGTGTACAACATCGGTTGTTCCAACCCGGTGAAACTGATGGACTTCATAGCCGAGATCGAGAACGCATGCGGGAAGGAAGCTGAGAAGATATTCCTGCCCATGCAGGCCGGAGATGTCTATCAGACCAACGCTGATTGCTCGAAACTGGAGAATGAACTGGGGTACCGGCCATCCACGTCGCTGCATGAAGGCATCGGAAAGTTCATTGAGTGGTACCGCTCTGACAAGAATCCTTTGAAGTAATACAACCGGATGGAAGGGGCACCTCAGATATCGGACAACAGCAGGCGCATAGCAAGGAACACCTTGGCCTTGTATTCGCGTATGCTGATACTGATGGTGATAGGCCTGTTCACCGCCAGGATCGTACTGGGCGCGCTCGGAATCGAAGACCGCGGCGTATATGACACTGTAGGCAGTTTCGTGTCGATGATGGCGATCGTGACAAGCTCCCTTTCAACCGCCATCAGCCGCTTCCTTACCGTCGAGATCGGGAAAGGGGACACGGCCAGCCTGAAGAAGGTATTCGCGACCGCCAATGCCATCATGCTGATCGTGGCCGCGATAGTCATCCTGATTGCAGAGCCTGTCGGCCTGTGGTACATCGATAATGTGATGAACCTGCCGGACGGAAGGCTTTCTGCAGCCCGATGGGTGTTCCAGTTCTCCCTTGCGACATTCGTAATCAATATGCTGAGCGTGCCGTACAATGCGACGATAATCGCTCACGAGAAGATGTCCGCTTTCGCCGTGATCGGAGTCGTAGAAGGTGTCTGCAAGTTGCTGGTGGCCCTCGCACTTCTGAAAGTGTCGATGGACAAACTGATCCTGTATGCGCTGCTCATGTGCTGCGTAGCCCTTCTGGTGAGGTTCCTGTATGCAGCGTACTGCCGCCATAGCTTCGAGGAGAGCAGGACCGGAGTGCGGTTCGACAAGGAATATTCCAGGCAGATGTTCGGTTTCGCCGGCTGGAACGGTCTGTCGTACGGAGTCTATCTGGTGAACATCCAGGGCGTGACCCAGCTGGTGAACTATTTCTTCGGTGTCGTGTTCAACACGATGAGAGGCATAGCCTTCAATGTCGAGAATATGGTGAAGCAGTTCGTCACCAACGTGCTGCAGGCTATCAACCCTCAGATTACAAAATCCTTTGTCTCCGGCGATACGGACTATTCGTTCAACCTGGTTTGCAAAGGCGCGAAATATTCGTTCCTGATCATATTCATACTCGCCGTCCCGTTCCTTTTCGAGGCCGAGATGCTGCTTGCACTGTGGCTGAAGGCGGAATTCGTCCCTGAGGGGACCGCCCTTTTCACCCGCCTTACGCTTCTCTGCCTTCTCCTGGATTTGCTGATGACATCCTCGTCCACGCTCGTGCAGGCCTCCGGACGGATTCGGAAATTTTATATCGTGACTTCCTGCATAACGTTCCTGATATTCCCGCTCACGTGGATTGCATACAGGCTCGGGGCACCTGCCTATGTCTGCTATCTGGTCTTCATCGGCGTGTATGTGATCAATGATATCGTGAAGTTGTTCCTCATGCGGGAAATCGTCGGGTTCCCGATATCCCTGTTCATGAAGGAGGTCATACTGAAGGTATTGCCGGTAGTGGTGATAACCCTCCTGGTGACCTTCCTGGTCTGGAAACTCGTCCCGGCCGGCGGCTGGCGGCTCCTTGCCGTGCTGTTCACCGGTACCGTATCGACCTGCATCACCGCATACGCCTTCGCCCTTACCGAAGGAGAGAGGGCATTCGTCAGATCCAAGTTGCGTTTCCTGTCAAGATGAGCCTGAAGAACCATATAAAGCGCCTCCGCAGGGAGTATATGCTCGACCACCATCGTGTAAGGCAGGCCGAGAAGGACTGGCTGGAGTGGAAGGGATATCCTATCGACTGGGACAATCCCCGCGACATCAACGAGAAGATCCAGTGGCTCATGTGCTTCTCGGACACCTCGTCCTGGTCGGTCTGCGCCGACAAGTACCGTGTGAGGGAATATGTCAGGTCGAAGGGCCTGGAAGACATACTGATCCCGCTTCTTGGTGTCTGGGATTCGGCTTCGGAAATCGATTTCGGGACCCTTCCGGACAAGTGCGTGCTCAAATGCAACCACGACAGCGGATCGACGCTGGTCATGGACAGGAGGGCAGGTTTCGATGAAGGGAAGGCCCGGGCTTTCCTGGATTCCCGGATGAAGAAGAAGTTCGGCTACCTGAACGGGGAGATGTACTACAACGCCATCGAGCCCCGCATAATCGCGGAGCGGTTCCTCCAGTCGGGAGACGAGCCTTCGGGAATTCCTCCGGCCGATTACAAGGTCTGGTGTTTCGACGGCAAGCCATATTCGGTGTGGGTATGCTACGGGAGGACTTCCAGCGAGACGTATGTCAACATCTACGACCTGGACTGGAATGTCCACCCGGAGGTGTCCGTATTCACGGAACACTATCGGGACGGCAGGGGAGCAGTCCCGAAACCTGCATGCCTTGGGCAGATGCTGGAGGCAGCTTCCGTCCTGTCCGAAGGCTTCCCGGAAGTCAGGATGGATTTCTTCGTATCCGGCGGCAGGCTTTATTTCGGGGAGATGACTTTCGCAAGCTACGGAGGCAAAATGGATTTCTATACCCAGGAATATCTGGAAGAACTCGGACGCCAGTGCGTTTTACCGGCAAAGAAAGGATGAAAAGGGTTATATATACTTGCATAACAGGAGGTTACGATAAACTTCGCCAACCTGAGGTCCTGGATGGGGATTTCGACTACATCTGTTTCACCGACGCCGCCGTCAGTTCTGAGGAAGGAGTCTGGCAGATACGTCCGATCCCATATTCCTGCGACGATCCGACAAGGTTGTCAAGATACGTCAAACTACTGCCTCACAAGGTTCTTGGTGAATATGACGAGAGCCTCTGGATCGATGCCAACATAGCTATCCGGGGGAACGGGATCTACGATGCCGTACGCCGTGCCTCTTCGTCGGGCAGCCTGGTTGCCCAGGTGCCCCATCTTGTCAGGGACTGCGTCTATGAAGAGATCGCAGCTTGCTACAAGGACCTTAGGATCGGATTCCGGGAGGCTTGCAGGACACGCAGGCATCTCCTGTCGGAGGGCTTTCCGAGGCATTTCGGACTGATGGAGAACAACCTCATTTTCCGGCGGCACAACGATCCCGCGGTGATTTCCCTGTCTGAAGCATGGTGGGAAGAATACAACCGCTTTTCTCGCCGCGACCAGCTTTCCCTGATGCCAGTCTGCCGGAAATGCGGACTGTATCCGGAGAACCTGCTCGGAGAAGGAGCCAACGTCAGGAACGTTCCATATCTGGATTATTCGAGGCACACCCTCGCCGGTGACCCTTCCGCAAAGCGTGGATTGAGGCGTATCCCATTGAAAATAAAATGGTCCTGGCGTAGGATAGTCGCGGGATTATTCTTATCTTAGTTGCGATGCAGCCGCTGGTCAGCATAGTCATAGTGTGCATGGACCGGATGGATCTCCTCCGTCCGTGCCTGGACAGCATACGGAAGAATACGTCAGTCACCTACGAGACCTTCGTGGTGGCTTATATGTTTTCCGAGGCGAACCTTGCCGCCCTCAAGGCTGAATATCCGTGGGTGACCGTGGTGGAGAGCCGTGAACTCAGGGGATTCGCCGAGAACAACAACCTGGCCCTTGAGAAGGTCTGCGGGAAATATACTTTCATTGTCAACGACGACACTTTCTTCGACACTCCGGTGATAGATTCCCTCGTGGCGGACTTCGGCAGGCTGCCGGAGGATGCTGCGGTAGTCTCTCCGAACATCCTCTTCCCGGACGGGAGGGTGCAGACCTGCGGGCGGAGGAAGATGAACGCATGGACCTACATGGTCCACTACCTGCACAGGTTCAACGAGACCAAGAAGACCCGGCATACGATGCAGGAGGGCCTTTTCAAGACATACAACCTGAACGGGGCCGCCTTCCTGGCGAAGACGGAGCTTTTCAGCAGGATGGGCTGGTTCGACGAACGTTACACTTTCACTCCTGAAGACATCGCCCTGGGTACAATGTTCAACGAATACGGTTACGGGGTCTATGCTGATGCTGATGTAAAGATCTATCACATAGCCAATTCCACCGCTTCGAGGATGGAGACTGCCATAAAGCCGACCAGGGTCCGCGGGGCTCTGATATTCTATTCCCGCAACTTCATGCCGATGTATCTGTTCCTTGGTATATATGTCTGGCTCGTGGAGGCCTGCAGGGGTATTAAGTATCTGTTCAAGGATTGCCGCGACCCGGACGGGCACAACGCCATTATGGCGGCTACCGCAAGGAATGTCCGTCACAGCATATTCACCGGCAAGACCACCAAGGAGGTTTTCACCGAATACTACAATCAGCTTAAGGGATGAAGAAGGTCTTGGTCATAGTCGTGGTTTACAATGGGATGGCCTGGCTGTCCCGTTGTCTGGGCAGCGTCTCGGAATCCTCCTTGGGGGCAGACCTTTTCATCGTTGACAACGGGTCGTCGGATGGATCCGTCGAGTTCGTCAAGGAGCAATTCCCTCAGGCTGTGCTGAAGGTCGATCCGTCCAATCCCGGATTTGCTGCCGCGAACAACGAAGGACTGTCCTATGCCCTGGAGAACGGCTATGATTATGTCTATCTGATGAACCAGGATGCCTGGATATTCCCGGATACGCTGGAGCAGCTCGTCAGTGTTTGCGATTCTGCCCCTGGATTCGGAATCCTGAGCCCGGTGCAGATGAAAGACGGTTGTGCTGAGATGGATGTTCAGTTCTCAAGGCGCACCTATTCTTCCCGGAAGGAGGTGTCTCCAGAGCTGTGGTCGGTGCCGTATGTGATGGCCGCACACTGGCTGGTCTCACGCAAATGCCTTGAGAAGGTAGGGCTGTTCGCTCCGTTCTTCCCGTTCTACGGCGAGGACGAAAACTATTGCTCCAGGGCTCTGTATCATGGATTCGGGATAGGGGTCGTTCCTTCCGCAAAGGCCGTCCATGACCGCGCCTCGAGAAACGAAGCCAAGGAGAGGAAGGTGTTCAGGAATTTCTATATGAAATCGTTGACACTTCTTGCCGACCCTTCACGCAAGTGTCCGGTATGCCGGTATATGTATATCATCCCATATTCCTTCCACTGCTGCTGCAAGTATGGGTCGCTCCAGCCGCTGAAGTATCTCCTGAAGGTTTTCGGGAAGACCCGGGAAGCACTGTCAGTGAGACGGGAATCGATGCGTGAGGGAGCTTTCATCCGCCATAATGTCAGTATATGAGCCGTTATGGCTTGATTTTGGCAGTTTATTTTGATTTGGTTGAAGATATATGTAACTTTACACATTGATTGATAATTTATTATTCAATTTAATACAGTAGTATGAAAAGATTTCTTACAACAGTCCTCGCTGCATCCCTGATGCTCATCGGGACAAACGCTTTCGCCCAGCTCTCAGTGGCTGCGGGTTTCGGAAACAGCCAGACCAAGTTCGACATCAATGTGCTGAACGTCATAAAGACCAGCCACAACGCCAATCTCAATGGTTTCTATGCAGGTGCATCCTACAACATTCCTGTAGGGACAAGCGGCCTCGGCATTGCTCCGGGAGTCTATTTCGCTTATATGACCGACAAGGATGTCGATATCTATGTCGCCAGCGGTGATCTCGTGGAGTCATATCTCGAGATTCCTCTCGACCTGAATCTGAAGTTCCCTATTGCAGACGGTCTCAACGGTGTCATCTATGCGGGTCCTACCTTCGCATACGGTGTGGCTTCCAAGGTCAATTCCGGAAGCACGACCATCGACCTTTATGACGGAACCATTTCCAATTATCTCGATTACAACCGTATCGATGTCCTCGCCGGCGGCGGTATTGGAGTCGAGTTCGAGAATATGGTCCGTTTCGACGTAGGCTATGACTTCGGTCTCCTCAACAGGGGTGGCTCGACAGTCGGCGTCCACAGGAACCAGCTCCACGCAGGTGTGGCCTTTATGTTCTAAGTAATCAGTTATTTATTCAATAAATCCAAAAGATGAAAAAATTATTTGTTACCCTTTTCGCGACTGTAGCAGTCGCAGTGGCAGCTATCGCCCAGCCTTCAGTAGGTGCAGGTTTCCTTATGCCTATGAACCAGGGACTTTCTGATAACCAGCTTTCAGGTTTCTATGCCGGACTCAACTACAATGTCCGTCTGGCAGGTCCTGTCGGCATCGCTCCGGGTGTTTATTTCAACTATGCTACCAAGAGCGAGAACTCTGTCGATTTCAAGTCGATGGGTGTCGCCGTTCCGGTAATGCTCAACGTCGGCCTCAAGCTCGGTGACAGCTTCGTAATCAGGCCATATGCAGGTCCTACCGTATCATACGGATTCAAGGAAGAAGCTTCTATCGGCAGTATTTCAGGCAATATGTATGATGTCGATGACTATCAGCACCTGAACGTTATGGTCGGTGGCGGCCTTGCATTCGAATTCGACAATATGGTTCGTTTCGAAGTAGGTTATGACTACGGTCTCTACAAGATCTATGAAGCCCTCGGCAGCAAACTTACCAGGAACCAGCTTCATGCAGGTGTAGCGTTCATTTTCTAATCGATTGAACGTTATGGAGATATCGGGGTCGGCTAACGCCGGCCCCGTTTTTTTGGCAGCGATTTTGATATTACTTGAGGAATGGTTATTTTTGCGCCGATTATGAGGAATATCATCACTGCAATCGTGACTGTTTCGATGCTGCTGCTCGGTATCACCGCTTCTGCCCAGGCTTCCCTGGGGGCGGGATATGCGGTATCCACTGATCACGGCACCAATGACTGCAAGCTGCCGGGTTTCTATGTCGGCACAAGCTATAACTTTACCTATTCCGGGCGTGTAGGTATCGCTCCAGGCGTTTACTACCATCAGTTCAAGGGAAAGGATCTCCCGTCCTTCGGCCTTGACGAATCCATTTCCGAAGCGGTTGAGAAGTACATTTCCATCCCTGTCCTGTTCAACATAGGGTTGAAATTCTCCCCGAACCTTTTCTTCCGGGTATATACAGGTCCGGTTTTCTCTTATGGACTGTTGTCCAGGTCAGGAGAGCCTCTGTATGACGACCTGTATGGGGAAGCGTACGGCTATGACAAACTTAACCTCGCGATCGGAGTCGGCGCAGCCTTGGAGATCTGCCGCCTAATCCGTCTGGAGGTCGGCTATGACAATGGTCTGAAGGATCGTTCCGAGATCGAGGATTTCTCCCGCAAGACAGATTGCGTACGTGCCGGTTTGGCACTCATGTTCTAGTTCCTGTTCAGACCGTATTCCCTGACTCCGAGGCCGGTTTGTATCTGTTCCTCCCCGGTAGTTTTATGAAGCGAATCCTGGCAGTCCTCTTCTGTGCGTCGGCACTTTCATTCCTCCCGTTCCATACGGTCCGGGCGCAGAACGTATCCTTTGAGACGAACCTGGTGGACTGGGCCGCCGTATGTACTATCAATGCGGACGTAGGTGTGTCAGTCTCACGGCATTTCTCCCTGCATCTGGGGGGACGGTACAACAACCTGCGCCTTCGCCCGGTCTCCGATGTCATTCCTGAGCCCGGGGACCACTCCAGCATGGAAATACGCAACCGCCAGAAGGTCGGCTATTTCGGGATCCGTTACTGGCCGTGGTATGTATATTCCGGTTGGTGGATCCAGGCGAAGGCCCAGCATATTGACTTCAGCAATACCGGTTTCGGGCGTCCTGCCCTGAAAGAGGGGAAGGATGGGAACGGAGGTGGCCTTTCTGCGGGTTATACCCTTATGCTCGGCAAGCATTTCAACCTGGACTTCGGCGCTGGTTTCTGGGCTGGTCATTTCAAGGACCTGACTGTCTATGACTGCCCTCGCAAGGAATGGATCCGTAGGACGGGCCCTGAGAACGTGATATACCCCGATTCCATCACGGTAGGAATAATGTACACCTTCTGAGAACGAAGGCAATCATGTCAATCACTAACAGAATATAGAGATGAAAAGGTTATTTGTCGGCGCCGTCCTCGTAATGGTGACATTCTTGCCGCGGGGTGGGGCACCTGACAGAGAAACATGGTAATGTCAGTGGCTTCGAAGTCGCCGGGAACGACCGGGTTTTCCATCCCGTGGAGGCCTGGACCAAAGGTGCCAGGATTGAGTTGGATTGTTCCGGAATAGCTGATCCAGTGGCAGTTAGATATTCATTCCACAACTATTGCGATTCCAACCTGGAGAGTTCGGTCGGGGTGCCTGTACCTCCGTTCCGGACTGACAAATGGGCAGATTGAATTTCTGCGGATTAATAATTGTAAATATCTCTGATTATCACTAAATTTGTTGGTTAATCAGAGATTATTTTTTTTATATGGCTATATCAGGTATTCTGAGAAAAGTCTTCGGCTCCAAGTCCGACAGGGATATGAAGCTTGTCAAGCCTTTCCTTGACAAGGTCCTTGCGGCATATGGTCCGATCGACAAGCTCTCCAACGATGAATTGAGGGCTAAGACCGATGAACTTAAAGCAAAACTTCGTGAATGTGAGGCTCCGTTTGAGAAAAGGATACAGGAAATCAAGGCCAAGCTCGAGGAAGACATCCCGGTCAACGAGAAGGAACAGCTTGCCACCGAGTCTGACAAACTTGTAAAGGAAGAGGACGAACAGATTGAGAAAGTGCTGGAAGCGATACTTCCGGAGGCTTTCGCCATAATGAAATCCACGGCTCGCCGGTTCAAGGAGAACGAGACCATAGTGGTCACTGCCAATGACTTCGACAAGCAGCTCAGCATCAATCACGATTTCGTTACCATCGACGGCGATAACGCTGTTTACAGGAATCACTGGATGGCCGGTGGCAACGAGGTGACCTGGGATATGGTCCACTACGACGTGCAGCTCATCGGCGGAATCGTGCTCCATCAGGGCAAGATCGCGGAGATGGCGACAGGTGAAGGAAAGACCCTCGTGGCGACCCTGCCTGTATTCCTGAACGCACTTGCCGGCAAGGGTGTGCATGTGGTCACCGTCAACGACTATCTGTCCAAGCGTGACTCGGAGTGGATGGGACCTCTTTATATGTTCCACGGGCTTTCGGTGGACTGCATCGACAAGCACGAGCCTAACAGCGATGCCAGGAAGAAGGCATACAACTGCGACATCACCTTCGGGACCAACAACGAGTTCGGCTTCGATTACCTCCGTGACAACATGGCGGTCAACATGACCGACCTGGTACAGAGGAAGCATCATTATGCGATCGTCGATGAGGTCGACTCCGTCTTGATCGATGATGCCCGTACTCCTTTGATCATTTCCGGTCCGGTGGCAAAGGCCGAGGACGACGAACAGTACATGGAGTTCAGGCCTTATGTAGAGAGCCTCTACCAGAAGCAGCGCACCCTGGTCAACCAGATCCTGAACGATGCCAAGAGAGCTATCGCAGCTGGCAAGACCGAAGAAGGCGGACTGCTCCTTTTCCGTGCGTACAAGGGTTTGCCGAAGTACCAGCCGCTGATCAAGTTCCTCAGCGAGCAGGGTATGAAGCAGCTGATGCAGAAGACGGAGAATTATTATCTGCAGGACAACGAGAGCCAGATGCACATCGTTACGGATCCGCTTTATTTCGTAATCAGCGAGCAGCAGCACTCCGTCGATATGACCGACAAGGGACACGATGTCCTGGCCAATGCGGTTTCCGATCCTGATTTCTTCGTGCTCCCTGACATGGGAACCAAGATCGCCGAGATCAAGAAGGATGAGACCCTCACCGCGGAGCAGAAGCAGGAGAAGCAGGACAGCTTGATGGAGGACTACTCCCTCAAGAGCGAGCGCGTCCACACCGTCATCCAGCTGCTCAAGGCATACGCGATGTTCCAGAAGGATGTCGATTATATCGTCATCGACAACAAGGTGAAGATCGTGGATGAGCAGACGGGCCGTATAATGGAGGGCCGCCGCTGGAGTGACGGACTGCACCAGGCTGTGGAAGCCAAGGAGAACGTGAAGGTGGAAGCTGCAACCCAGACCTTCGCGACCATCACTCTGCAGAACTATTTCAGGATGTATCACAAGCTCGCAGGTATGACCGGTACCGCCGAAACGGAGGCAGGGGAGTTCTGGTCGATATACAAGCTTGACGTGGTCGTGATTCCTACGAACCGTCCGGTAATCAGGGATGACCAGGACGATTTGATCTACAAGACCAAGAAGGCGAAGTACGCCGCCGTGATCAACAAGATCGAGGAGCTGCGCAATTCCGGAAGGCCTGTACTTGTCGGTACTACCGATGTCGAGACTTCCGAACTCCTCAGCAAGCTGCTCAGGCTGAGGGGTATCAAGCACAACGTGCTCAACGCCAAGGAGCACGCCCGCGAAGCTGAAATCGTCGCCCAGGCTGGCCAGAGTACGCTCGGTCAGGCCCCGATAACCGGGGAAGACGGAGTCAAGCGTCTCGAAGAAAGGATGTTGGGAGCTGTCACCATCGCGACCAACATGGCAGGTCGAGGAACCGATATCAAGCTTTCTCCGGAAGTCAAGGCTGCCGGCGGACTTGCCATCATCGGTACGGAAAGGCACGATTCTCGTCGAGTTGACCGTCAGCTCAGAGGTCGTGCAGGACGTCAGGGTGACCCGGGCTCTTCCGAATTCTATATCTCCCTGGAGGACAAGCTTATGCGTTTGTTCGGCTCGGAGAAGATAGCGGGAGTGGTGGACAAGCTTGGAATGGCCGATGACGAAGCGCTCGTCAACGGAATGCTGTCCAAGTCCATCGAGAATGCCCAGAAGAAGGTCGAGGAGAACAACTTCGGTATCCGAAAGAGACTCCTTGAATATGACGACGTGATGAACTACCAGCGCGAAGCCGTATATGCCCGCCGTCGCAACGCCCTCTCAGGAGAGAGGATCGAGATCGATGTCCTGAACATGATGATCGATTCTTCTTCGATCATTGCGGGAAGGGCGGAAGGAATGTCCTATGAGGATTTCGAAGCATATGTGATGGGACAGATGTCCATCGACCTCGGATTCGACCAGGAATTCTATGCGGGTGCCGATGCTGACAAGCTGGCAGATTCCCTGTGCAACCATATGCAGGAAGTCTATGAGCGAAGGATGAATACCCTGGCAGAGAAGGTATATCCGTTCATCAAGCAGATTTACGAGAAGCAGGGACAGATGTACCAGAATATCGCGATCCCTATCTCCGACGGCCGGAAGATGTTGACCTTGAGCGTCAATCTCGAAAAGGCGTACAATACAGGCGGAAAGGAGATTGCCAAGGCTCTCAGCCGTACCATCATCCTCTACCAGATCGACGAGCATTGGAAGCAGCATCTGAGGGAGATGGACGATCTTCGTACGAGCGTGCAGAATGCCGCTTACGAGCAGAAGGATCCTCTCGTGGTGTACAAGCTCGAGAGCTACAACCTCTTCGCTTCGATGCTGGAAGATCTGAACAAGGATGTGCTTTCATTCCTCCTCAGGGCCTTCGTTCCGCTGCGTGACGAGAATGAGGCCCGTCCGGCCCAGGCTCCTCGCCGCAAGACCGATATGAGCCAGATGAGAACTCAGCGTAACGACCTGAGTACCAACGGGGAACAGAAATCCAACACTCCTATTAAGGCGGACAAGAAGATCGGGCGCAACGAGCCTTGTCCTTGCGGTTCAGGAAAGAAATACAAGAACTGCCACGGTGCAGGGCTGGTATAACAGAATATTAACTTTTTATTGAGATATTATGGCAAATTACGACAGGACATACGATTCTACTGGCGTCAATGACGTCAGCAGGATTTCGGCCGGTTCAGTCATCAAGGGTGAGATCATCTCCCCTAACGACATCAGGATCGACGGTAGCTTCGAGGGTAAGATCATCTCCCAGGCAAAGGTTGTCGTCGGCGAGAAGGCTGTCATCAAGGGTGATGTGATCTGCAACAACGCTGATTTCTGGGGCCAGATCGATGGAGACCTCTATGTCAAGGACACACTCTCTCTCAAGAGCACCAGTGTCATTGATGGTGATCTTCATGTCAGGAGGCTTCAGGTTGACCTGAACGCTACCTTCAACGGCAATTGCAAGATGATTACCGAGGAGGAGTTCCAAACCCTGACGAGTGGGGAGCAGGTTGTTGAAGAAGAGGAAGCTCCAGCCGAGGAAGTTCCTGAGGTTGAAGAATATACGGTAGGTGGTCCTTCCGTTTCCAGCAACTCTCCTTTCGCTGTTCCTAGCGACGAGATTCCGGAGGCTTAGTTAGCTGATCCCTGAACGGAGCATAGCGCCGGGAGACTGATTGATTCAGTTCTCCTGCTGTTATCTGTCTTTATCTCCCGGAGTGCCCCGGCGTGTCTTGAAGTGTCTCGAGCTGCCTTCTGGGTTAGCTATTCCTCACCGTGCCTCAAACAACTCCGCAACTGCGCACTCAGGTCTCCACTTGCATACAAATAAGGGCATTATTGTTCTCGACCAGGAACTGATGGAAGGCTGCCCCTCGGGGGCATGAAGGTCGCTCGTGCGAGCCTCTGCCTTCAAAGACAAACGACAGCCAATTAGGCTGTCGTTTGTCCTTGAGCGGAATACGAGGTTCGAACTCGCGACCTTCGGCTTGGGAAGCCGACGCTCTACCAACTGAGCTAATTCCGCAACTTTGGCTGAAAAAGGCGCAGTCATTGATTCTGCGCCTTGGTGATCCCCACAGGATTCAAACCTGTAACCTTCTGATCCGTAGTCAGATGCTCTATTCAGTTGAGCTAGGGGACCATATTGCGGGATAAACCCGCTAAAGTGTGCTGTGGCTAGGCTTCGGCCTTTGCACCCTCGTCCTTAAGGACGGTGAGCTTGCGCTCCTTGATCCTGGCCTTCTTGCCTGACAGCTTGCGGAGGTAGAAGATCCTTGACCTGCGTACCTTACCGACCTTGTTGAGTTCGATGCTGTCGATAAACGGAGACTGCATAGGGAAAATCCTCTCAACTCCGATACCTCCTGAAACCTTGCGGACTGTAAAGGTCCTCGTGGCAGGTGTAGCACCTCTCTCCTGGATAACAACGCCTCTGAATTTCTGGAGGCGGTCCTTGTCACCTTCCTTGATTCTATAGGTAACGGTGACGGTGTCACCGGCCTTGAATTTCGGGTAAGAAGCAACTTTCTCGTTAGCGAAAGACTGCTCTACAACTTTCATCAAATCCATTTCTCAATAATTTTAGCGCAACGTTACGCACATCTCATAACGACCCGTAAGAGGTTGCTTTTGATTTTCGGACTGCAAAAGTACGAATTATTTTATTATCAAAAAAACTTTTTTGAAGTTTATTTGAAATATTCGATTGCAGCCTTGCAAATATCGGTTATCCGCTGCCAGTCACCCTTCTCCAGGGCATCCTTCGGGAACAGTTTCGATCCCATCCCGACCGCGGTAACACCGGATTTCTTCCACTCGGAGAGGTTCTCCTCAGTCGGCTCGACGCTGCCTGTGGCCATCATCATGGTCCATGGAAGGGGACCCAGGACGTCCTTGACGAACTTGGGACCGCCGACACTCCCGGCAGGGAACACCTTGACGAGGTCGCATCCCAGTTCCTGGGCGTTGCATATCTCCGTGACGCTGCCGCAGCCCGGGGTGTAAGGTATCCCGCGCCTGTTGCAAAGCCTTGCCACTTCCGGGTTCAGGGAAGGGGAGACTATGAAGTTGGCCCCCATCTGTATATACAGGGCAGCTGTCGGGGCATCCAGGATTGTTCCTGCACCGAGTATCATCTCTGGGCATTCCTTGAGCGCCCACAGTGAAAGGTCCCTGAATATCATAATTGCGAAATCGCCCCTGTTGGTGAATTCGAAGGCCCTGATACCACCTGCGTAGCACGCTTTGACCACATTCTTGGCGATTTCTAGGTTGCCGTTGAAGAACACCGGAACGATTCCGCTGTCCTTGATCGCAGTCAATGTTTCGAGTTTTCTGAACTTAGCCATTGTTATGTCTGCTTAGATATTACCTTGCCACACGTCCGGAAGCATTCCCGGACATCAGGCTTTCCACTTCTTTGACCGTTACCTGGTTGTAGTCTCCGGATATGGTATGCTTCAGGCAGGAAGCTGCCGCGGCGAAATCAATCGCCCTCTGGTCGTCCTGCCATGTCAGGAGACCGTAGATCAGTCCTCCCATGAAAGAGTCTCCTCCACCGACACGGTCTACGATATGCGTGATGTCATACCTTCGGGATTCCCTCAGCGTCTCGCCATCAAATATGACTCCACCCCAGGTGTTGTGGTTGGCATTTATGGAGCCTCTGAGCGTGACAGCTACTTTCCTGCAGCGAGGGAAGCGAGCCATCAGCTGCCGGCATACGCTCTCGAATCGGGTCTGGTCGATGCTTCCGTCGGAATGCTCGGCATCGAATCCTTCCGGTTTTATTCCGAATTCCTTCTCGGCATCTTCTTCGTTCCCAAGTATCAGGTCGCAGCCTCGGACCAGCTCCGGCATCACTTCTGCGGCTGTCTTGCCCCATTTCCAGAGGTTTTTGCGGTAGTTGAGGTCACAGGATACGAATACCCCCATCTCATTGGCCACCTTTATCGCTTCGAGGCATGCAAGAGCTGCGCTCTCGCTGATGGCAGGGGTGATCCCGGTCCAGTGGAACCAGTCCGCTCCCTGGAACACCTCGTGCCAGTCCACCATCCCCGGCTGGATGGTACTGATAGCGGAGTGTGCGCGGTCATATACCACCTTGCTCGGGCGAGCTACCGCTCCCGTTTCCAGAAAGTATATTCCCAGACGTTCCCCGCCTGTGATGCAGTGGGATGTCCCCACGCCATATGACCGGAGGTCGTGCAGGCACGACCTGGCTATGTCATTGTCCGGTAACCTTGTGACGAATTCGGCATCAATTCCGAAGTTTGCGAGAGACACGGCCACGTTGGCTTCTCCGCCTCCGAAGGTAGCATCGAACTGCCTGGCTTGGGAGAACCTGAGGTATCCGGGAGTGGAGAGACGGAGCATTATTTCTCCGAATGTGATGACTTTAGGCATATAGTCAAAGGCTTATTTCATTTCCGTATACTTGATCTTGTCCATGTCGGAATAGTCGAGATTCTCACCTGCCATTCCCCATATGAACATATAGTTACTGGTTCCTGCCGCTGCATGGATGGACCATTCCGGAGACATTATGGCCTGTTCGTTCGCCATCCAGACCAGGCGCTCCTCCTGAGGCTCGCCCATGAGGTGGCATACCATGTTTCCGTCCGGAACGTTGAAGTAGAAGTATGCTTCGATCCTGCGGCTGTGGGTATGGGCAGGCATAGTGTTCCATACACTCCCCGGCTTCAGTTCGGTGAGACCCATCTGGAGCTGGCACGGCCCCTCTTCGAGGACGTTGTTCACGATGAGCTGGTTGATGACCCTGTCGTTGCTGTCTTCCATCTTTCCGGCTGCGAAGGAATTGGCCTTGAGGCTGCCCTCGCGCCCGTCGATAGTGATGAGCTGGGTCTTGTATTCCTTGTGGGCGGTGGCCGAATTGAGATAGAACTTGGCCGGCTTGGAAGCACTCTTGCTTGCAAAGGTGACCTTCTTGTGCCCGCGGCCTACGTAAAGTGCCTCCTTGAATCCGAGTTCGTATTTCTGACCGTCCACGGTTACTATGCCTTCACCACCGACGTTGATGATGCCGAGTTCCCTCCTTTCGAGGAAATAGTCGGCTTTCAGTGCATCGAAGGTGTCCAGGGTCAACACTTTCCCTACCGGCATGGCTCCTCCGAAGACGAATCTGTCATACATCGAGTAGGTCAGGTTGATCTTGTTCGCGGTCATCACTTTCTCCATGAGGAAGCTGCTGCGGAGTTTTTCGGTGTCGTAGTTCTTGACATCCTGCGGATTGCAGGCTGTCTGCATCGTCCAGTTGACCTGGGCGCTGGCTGCTGCCACACTAAGCAGCAATGCCGCTATCGTTACTATTCTTTTCATTGTTCAGAGTGAATGATTCTTTGATTATCCTTCTGCGGTTGACCACTGCCATCACGGTGGCCAAGATGACAAGCAAGCCGCTGCCGATCCACTTGATGTCGTGGACAAGGTGGAATATGACCCAGGCGAAAAGGCTGGATGCGAAGTCCAGCGAACCTCCCTGGAATCCATCCGGGATGGCCACGGCGGTATCTCCGGTGCGTGCGAATACATCCTGAGCCGCCTTGGTGAAATGCGGGGCCAGGTCGGTTACGAAATACAATCCTATCACCAATGCCACCAGACCTACTATGAAGGTCTTCACGACATTTCCCTTGGTTATCGGCAGGACGACAGGGAAGAGGTAGAACATCCCGGCCAGGGAAGCCAGAGGCAGGAATTCATTGCCCGGGAGTATGACCGAAAGGAACAGGATGACCGGGATGAGGAGGAGCGAGACGACGAGGGTCGTCGGATGGCCGATAACCAGGGCTGGGCTCATTCCGATGCTGATACCCGCGGAGTTCTTGAACTTCCTGGATACCAGGTTCTTCGTGGCCTCGGCGATAGGCTTGAGACCTTCTATGAACAGTCCTGTGATCCTAGGTATGAGTTCCATCACGGCACCCATCTTGATTCCGAGTCCCAGGATCATCGGGATCCCGTCGACGATCTCCTTCCATCCTTTGCATGAAAGGATACCGATGAGGCAGCCTATTATGACTCCGAGGAAAAGTGGTTCTCCCAATACGCCGAACTTCTTTTTCATCCCTTCTGCGTCGAGGTCGAGCTTGCTGAAGCCCGGGATAGCATCCATTCCTTTGTTGAGCGCCCATGCGAACGGGACGAAGCCCTGGCAGAAAGGCTGCGGAATTGAAATACCGTCCATATCCTTGTAGTAAGACTGGAAGTCCTTAGTCGTGAGGTCTGCCATGACCAGGGTGATCACGAAACATATTATCGCCGCGAAGAATCCCCACCAGACATTGTCCGTTGCGAAATATACGACTGCGCCGATGAATGCATAATGCCAGTAGTTCCAGAGGTCGATGTTTATCGTCTTGGTGGCTTTACAGAGCAGAAGCAGGATGTTGATGCCGAGGCAGACCGGTATTATGAAGGCGCCAATGGTGGTGTTGTAGGCGACCGATGCGGCTGCAGGCCATCCCATGTCGAAGATACCGAGCTTCAGATTGTATATTTCGGTCATCTTCTGGAGCGGAACGCCCAGGCTGCTCGTGAGGAGCGCAGTGACGATCGACAGGCCCACGAAACCGACTCCCACCAGGAGTCCGCTCTTCAGTGCCTTGCCGAAAGGAATGCCGATGCAGACACCGAGGATAGTGAATATCACCGGCATCATGACGGCGGCCCCGAGGCCGATTATATAGCTGAATACCGCTTCCATCACTTAGGCTGCTTGCCGATGTATGCCAGGATACCGCCGTCTACGTAAAGGATATGTCCGTTCACTGCATCGGATGCATGTGATGCAAGGAATACGGCCGGGCCGCCAAGTTCTGAAGGGTCGAGCCATCTGCCTGCAGGAGTCTTCGCGCAGATGAATGAGTCGAAAGGATGACGGCTGCCGTCGGCCTGGCGCTCGCGCAGGGGAGCGGTCTGAGGAGTAGCGATGTAACCCGGGCCGATGGCGTTGCACTGGATGTTGTATTCTCCGTACTCGGAGCAGATGTTGCGGGTCAGCATCTTGAGGCCACCCTTGGCAGCGGCATATGCAGAGACGGTCTCACGACCCAGCTCGGACATCATCGAGCAGATGTTGATGATCTTGCCTTCGCGGCGCTCCATCATCTCGGGAACGACGGCGGCCGAGCAGATATACGGACCGACAAGGTCGATGTCGATGACCTGCTGGAACTCGGCGCGCGTCATCTCGTGCATTGGGATGCGCTTGATGATGCCTGCGTTATTGACGAGGATATCAATCTGACCTACCTCCTGATGGATCTTCTCTACGAGGGTCTTCACGGCCACCTCGTCGGTGACGTCGCAGGTGTAGCCCTTCACATTCTCGATGCCGGCCTCGCGATAGGCATCCAGTGCTTTCTTGAGCGCCTCTTCGCCACGAACGTTGAACACGATGGTTTTTGCTCCGGCCTCAACGAAAGCCTTTGCGATGCTGAAGCCAATACCATAGGCGGCTCCGGTGATCCAGGCGTTCTTTCCTTCAAGTGAAAATAGATTGGTCATTGTTATGCTTTTTTACTGTTGTTGCTTCCTTGACGAAGACTGACGGATGATCAGTTCCATCGGGATCACGATCTTGCGGTCTTCCTGTTTCCCTTCGACCGCGTCCAGGAACGCACGGGCAGCCTCTGTACCCATCCTGTCCGGTCTTTGCTCCAGGGAGCTCATGGTAGGGGACATCAGGCCAGTGAAATGCTCGTTGGCAGTGCCGATTATCCCGAACTGTCCCGGAACGTCAAGCCCTGCCTCCCTTACAGCGTCGAAGGCTCCAAGGGCTGAGAAATCTCCGGCGCAGTAGAGTGCATCGCAACCGCGTTCGATTGCCTTGAGAGCGCTCTGATAACCCGTAGCACGGAGAATCGAGTCCTCGAATATGATGTCTTCGTCAACAGGTATCCCGGCTTCCTTCAATGCCATCACATAGCCTTCCTTACGGTCCTTGAACAGCTGTGCGCCAAGGTAGCCGGCCAGGGTTCCTATCTTTTTGTAACCGTTCGCGATCAATGATTTCGTAGCTTCATAGGAACCTTTCACTCCATCGTTGACCACCTTGATGCCTGGGAGGTTGTCGAATACCCTGTCGAACTGGACGAGTTCCACCCCGTCGTGGATATTCTCAAGGATGTGGTCTCCGTTTACGGACTGGATGGAATGCGAGATAAGGACTCCGGCGACCTGGTTTGCCCTCATTGTCTTAAGGGCCTTGATTTCATCCTCCAGAGTCTCGTGGGACTGGCAGATGATGACGGTGTAACCGGCCTCTTCCAGAATGGATTCGGCACTGCTTATCACGTTGCTGAAAAACTGTCTGTTGATGCGGGGGACTATGATTCCGACTGTCTTGGCCACGCCTTTGCGGAGATTGGACGCCATCACGTTCCTCTCGTATCCCATCTCCTTGGCTTTGCGTTCGATAGCCTCCCTGGTGGATTCCTTCACCCTAGGACTTCCCGCAAGTGCCCTCGACACGGTGGAAGGAGTTATCCCCATTTCGTTTGCAATGTCTGTAATCGTTGGTTTAATCATATTGTCTCAGCGCTTGACTACAAATATACAAACGTTTGTATTAATTGCAAAATTAAATTTCAAGATGATTGGAAGTGGCTATTTTTCAATAAGATAAATCTTATAGGAATCCGCCTTTGCTTTTTTAAGGTTTTCTTTGTCCGGGACTGCATCCTCATCATCCAGCCGAGATGGCGCGAGACAGCCGTCGGAGTTGCTCAGGAAGAGGTTATGGAATATCTTTCCATCGGCTTTGATTCCCGCCGGATCATAGTACCGGATGTAATATGCCCCGTCTTCGCAGGGTATGAGCTTGAGATCGGATACCGTCAAGTCCGTGAATACGGATTCCTTGCCAGGTGTCTCGATGGTCAGGCGGGCATCGTTGCCGTCGACATCCAGCTTGATGATGTCGAAGCCATTATCGGAAATGAGGACATAGTCTCCGTCAACGGTGATGGAAGAAACCTTCCTGCAGTTGCCGCTGCCCGGGGACGTGATCGTGCGGTAGTCCGTCACCTGCATCCTCGCGGTCGTAAAAGCATGGTCTCCTAAAATGACGGTAGGGGAGTCCTCAGTCCCTTCAGAAGCCATGAATATGTCGGTATGATGGGTTCCCGGGAGTGTCGGTATGTAGTATTCGCTCGTCCCTGTCCCACCGATCCCAGAGAGGGAGATCACCCAGGCGGAATCTTTCCTGGCTTTCTCCGCGGACTGGACGATCCTGGATATCGGATTGATTTCTACCTTCCCGACCACAGGCCCATGTGCCCTCAACTTCAATGTCCGGACTTCTGAGTCCTTTACCGTCAGCCGGAGGAAGGACAGGACGTTGTAGAAGTTCAGGGTGCCTTTCAGCCCAGCCAGCACCGTGGCGATCGAAATGATGCTGCCTTCCGGAACCTGCCCCGGTTCAGGCGATACGAAGCGGTTCTGAAGGTGGAATGCGAATTCGGTGATATTGTTGCCTTCGTCTGTGAATTTTTCAGGATAAGGGGATACGGCGTAGAAATAGTCGGTGAAGAACATGTCGTCAGGGTTGTCCTTGACTGTCACATCTCCCTTGAAAGTGCCTTCCCGGCCCGGAGCAGTTACGTTGGTGAAGGTCTCCATCTTCTTTCCGTCCCATATTCCTATCTTGTCCAGTTCGCCCCACTGCACGGTGCAGATGCCGTCCCCAGTGATAAGGGAAGAGCGGGTGTCCGCATATGCCTTGAACGTGGCTTCCTTGGTGGGATACTCGTCAGTACCACCACCCGGTTCAACTCCGTTGTTATGCCACGGCTCGGTCCCGTGCCTTTCGCAGGAGGCCAGGATTGCAAGGACTGAAATGAATATGGCAGCGGATTTCGGATGCATGTCGTAAAGGTAAGCATTCTCCAGCCTTGAAACAATAATTATCAAAGAAATGACCCCGGAGCCGGGAAGGCTCCGAGGTCATCGTATAATAAGTTTCCGTTCAGTACGGATTATTCACCATACTGTGCGTTGATGATGTGCACCTTGGCATCGAAGTTTGTAGGTCCGTGGAGGAAGCCGCTGAAGTTGTCTGCGTTCAGGACGGTTCCGTTGACGGTACCCTTGACCTTTACAGGGACCTCGGTTCCCATCTTGATATCCTTGGTCTTGCCGTTGAAGTAACCTATCACCATACCGACGTTGGTGGTCTTCGGAACATCGAGTACGCAGTCGACCTTGCAACCGTCTCCGGTCGTATGGGCGGCATTGCCGATGTTTCCGATGAGTCCGCCGGCACCGAGGAGCTTGATGTCGGACTTCAGGGTACCCTTGGCCGTACAGTTGGTAATGGCGTATCCATTGGAATGGAATCCGGCGAGGAGACCAGCAACGCACATATTGTCGCCGGAGGTAGGGATCTCGATGTCACCTGTGTTGATGCAGTTGTCCATGATTCCCGATCCACCCTGGATACCACCTATCCTGACCTTGCCGAGACCGTTGAGGGTGAGCTTGCCGGAGTTGGTGCAGTCCTTGGTGGAGACTGTGCCGCCACCTTCCTTGCAAGGCCATCCGACGATACCGCCGACTGCAGAGTTGGCATTGGCAGCATCTGTGTAGATGTTGACAGGGCCTTCGTTGTTGCAGGAAACGATGTCGGTAGCGCTCTGGCTGTCAGCATAGTAGTCGCCGCCGCTGATACCGCCGACGCAGATGATGTAAGAGGTACCCTTTCCGGTGAGTACATTTCCAGTCGATGTGGCTGTCGATACATAGACCTCTCCGCGGTTGACGCAATTCGTCATCTTGCCGTTAGGATTACCGGCGACTCCGCCGATCATCATACGTTCACGACCTCCTCCGGCCTGGTCGATGGCAGTCTGGATGAAGCTGACCTTGCCGCTGTTCTCGCAGTTGGTGATGGTAGTACCCTTGCCGGCGACACCGATGATACCGCCCTCGCAAGGCAGGATATTACTGGTGAGAGGTCCACCCTTCATTCCTGCGTTGGTAAAGAGGGAAGTCATAGTGACAGGTCCGCTGTTGACGCAGTTGCTGACTGCACCCTGCTGGTAAGCAGCGATACCGGCAGCGGCACCGCCGAGGCCCTTGGCGGACTTGATGATGATTTCACCTGCATTCGAACAGTCCTTGATGGTACCGGTGGACTGGCCTGCGATACCACCCATGAGGGTCATCTCGGTGACATTGTCTACATGGTACCTGACGGTAGCTGCGTTGTGGCAGTTCTCGATGGTACCTTGGTTGTCGGCAGCGATGACGCCGAAGATCGGAGCTGCAGGCATGAACTTGCAGGACGCATCCACGTTGATGTTCTTGATGGTTCCCTTGTTGACTGCAACCAGAGGTGCGGTTGCCTTGAGGTTCTTGATGGTATGGCCCTGTCCGTCGAGGGTTCCGGCGAATCCGGAAGCTGCGATGATGGACTTGCCGGCCATATCGATATCGGCGGTGAGCTTGTACTCATCGGTAGCAGCCTCGGTTGCGGCTGCAAGCCATTCGACGAGCTCGGAAGCCGAACCGATCTCGGTATTGAGAGCGGAAGCGGATGCCGTCCTGGCTGAAGCGGTTGCATACTGTGACTCGAAGCCGGTCTTGGCAGCCTTTACACGGACATCATATTCGGTGTCAGGCTCGAGGCCTTCGATGGTCAGGCTGTTGGTCGTGATAGGATCGAGGACCGTCCACTTGGTGTCGGCGCTCTTCTTGTATTCGACGGTGTAAGTTTCTACGTCGCTTTCATCCCAGGAAACAGCCATGGTGGTTGTCTTGGCCTTGAGGGTCAGGTTCGCAGGAACAGGGACCGTGATGGCTTCTCCGGTGTATTCGACGAGCTTGACGGTAACCTCACCGATGTACATACGGCGCTGTACGCTACCTGCCTCGGTTGGAACCTCACGCTCGGCGACACCGAATGCCAGACGCATGTTCGGCATCACGTTCTTGATGGTGCAGGTGTATGTACCCCATTTGGACTTGTCCTCAGGAACATTGAAACTGTACACTGCGGTCTTGGTTCCTGTGATGATGTGGTCATCGGAAATGCTGCTTCCAGTGACAGTGTAGACGGAACCTGCAATCTGGTCGCTCTGGTAACGTGCGGCCGTGAAGGTTACTTCGATGGTAGCAGGTCCGGCAAGGTTTGCAAGCAGAGGAGTGGTGATCCAGGAAGCGTAGCTGGAAGCTCCGAGCTTGAAGAAGCCTGGACGCTCGCAGGTATAGCTGTTGGCCGTACCTTCGTTGTAGGTACCCCACTTGTCAAGCCTGGTTGAAGGTACTGAAAGCTTCATCGTGTTGTAGAAGCCGACCTCGTTGTCAAAGGAGACAGGTCCGAAGACGATCTTCGCGCTCTTGTCAGGCTGCTCGCCTGTAGGAACTTTCTGGTCGGTCAGCGAGGCCCTTCCGGTACTGGAGAGACCAGGAGCCTGGTTGACGTAGTCTCCACCGATGATCAGCTCGCCGAAGTCTTCGCCGAGAACCAGGTCGCCTGCCTGGACTGCGTCTCCGACAGGTTCCTTGATGGTGAACGGTAGAGTCTCACCCTCGACCGGCTCGCTGGAAAGCTCGGTGTCCAGGTTGGTGACCTTGAAATAATATTTGGTGCCAGGTTCGAGACCAGGGAAACTGAAGCAAGGCTGGATGCTGTTGAATACCTTCTTGGTTGTCGTGACCACGTCGGTTTCATTGCCCTTGAAAGTCCACGCAACGAGCAGGTTGCTGCAGGCGGCATCCTTGTAGAGCTGTACGCGGACGTTGAGGTCACGGTCGGAAGCAACGTCCTCGAAACCGTAGTTCGACCACGCGAATACTAGGGTTGAAGAAGAAGCGTAGTTGAGCTTGGCTGTAGGCGGTTCTTCCCTTACGGCGCCCTTGCCGACCTCATAGAGGTTCTTGTCGCCTTCCTGCGCTCTCATCCAATCCGAATATGCCGTACGGCCGTCGGAGAGCTTGTAGGCAGCCCTTGCCCAGACGGTGTACCTGTTCTTGTTGGTGAGATTTACGAACTCGGTACCTGTCGCGGAGATGCTCTCCGTGTTGGTATAGGAAGGAAGCGTACTCTTCTTGTTTACGATCCTGACGACGACTTCAGCGGCATTGGCAGCCTTTGCCGTGTGTGCGTCGAAGTTGAACCACATGCTTTCAGCAGTGGAAAGGGTAGCATCGTAGCCGCAGGTGTCGATGGTAGGCAATGAAGGGTCCACCATTCCGAAGCCGACTTCGTGGAAGACAGGCTCGCCGTTGAGGGTGATATATGTCCATTCGGAATACTTGGACCTCTTGTAGTTCGCCCTGACCCTGATCAGGTACTTGTCGAATGACGAAAGCCCGCCGAACATGGCGAGGTCGTGGACTTCAGCAGTGCTTTGCAGAGTCTTGGAAGTCGAGCTGTCATAGTTGTCGCCCTGGTCGGGTGCCGTGAGCAGCTGAACCGTATAACTGGTGGCGCCTGCGGCATCCGGTGCCGATGCGTCCCAATAGACAGTCATTGATGTTGCGGAAGAGTTGTCCTCATCGTAGGTGAGGTTACTCGGAGCCGGCAGGTTCGGGTCGATACCTGTCTCAATCTCTTCCTCCTGGCAGGACCAGAAGCCGAAAGCCACTGTCGCCGAAAGGATCACCGCAAGGATTCTTTTAAGTTTCATATTGGTCTAATTAATTTTCTTGTAATACAATAGAATCAAAGTCAAGATTCTTGATTTCTCTCGGACCTTAACTCATACGATTACCGGAACCCTTGCTGTTGGTGGGGGAAAGAGTGGACTTGCATGGCAAATATAGGAATAAAAACGATAAACCGCATCTTTTTTTATAAATAAAGTATTGCGTTTGGTCAAAATAATATTAATTTTGTATTGTTGTATCGGACATCCGTTCTCCCCAGAATGACCTGAACTGCGGCTGTCCAAGACGGCAGATTTTGACAGATTTTATTATAACTCATTTATTATTAACAATTTTAAAACGTATCAATAGGAAAAAGTAAATTTTTAACCCATTAAGCACCTTGGCCATGCGATGATCGGGAGCGGACTTGCAAACGCCAATTAGCTCTTAGGAGCAGATCATTATCAAAAAAGGTTACTTTAATGGAAATTAAATTCAAACGCACACTATCGTGCCTTGTGGTCCTGCTCGCGTACATCTTGATACCGGCAAGCCTCATGGCACAGACAGTAAATGTCTCTGGTGTCGTTACGGACGCCAAGACAAACGAACCTGTCGTCGGAGCCGCCCTCATGGTGAAAGGAACCACCAGGGGAACGTCTTCCAATGACGACGGTAGCTACAGTCTCCGCGCAGCCAAGGGCGATGTCATCGTCTGCCAGTTCTTCGGCTACAAGACGGTCGAAGCTACGGTAGGGACGGGCAGTGTCATCAATTTCGCGCTTCAGGAAGACACCCAGACCCTTGACCAGTCTGTGGTCGTCGGTTACGGTACCCTCAAGAAGACCCAGCTCGTCGGTTCCGTGGAGAACCTCGAAGGAGAGAAGCTCACCGATCGTTCCAACGTCAACGTGGCTCGTTCCCTCCAGGGCCAGATCGCCGGTCTGAACATCGTGCAGACCGACGGTAAGGTCAGCCACTCGGGTAACGTCTATATCCGAACCAACAACCATACTTACCTGACCCGTGCATCCATGACCAATGGTGGTGGTTCCGCCCATACCATCGGACAGGGAGGAGGCGGAGCCCTCGTCCTCATCGATGGTGTCGAGGGAAGCCTTGCCAATGTCAACCCTAGCGATATCGAGACGGTCGCCGTCCTGAAGGATGCTTCTTCCGCATCTATCTATGGAGCGAAGGCTTACAACGGTGTCATCCTCGTCACTACGAAGGATGCCAAGAGCGACAAGTTCACTATCACCTATAACGGGGCATATTCCTACAACGACAGGGCTATCAAGTGGGAGGACAACATCATTACCGATCCTGTTACCTGGACCGAGATGTTCTATCAGTTCGTGGCAGGTGACAAGATGACTCCTACCGCTGCCGGTAACGCTCCTTCCACGGTCAACACCTTCACCATCGGTTCTGATTACCTTGAGAGGTTGAAGGCTCGCCGCGAAGCAGGCAACTTCGATATCTACGACACCTACAACGGTGCATATGCCTACTACGGTGAAACGAACTGGCTGAAGCTGTTCTACAAGCCTAACACGACTTCGCAGACCCATGACATCAGCGTAAGGGGCTCTTCCAAGAAGCTCAGCTATGCCATCACAGGCCGTTACTTCACACAGGAAGGTATCTACAAGGTCGGAGACGATGACTACGACCAGTTCAACATCAGGGCCAAGGGTACCTTGAGGGTAACAGACTGGCTGTCATTCGACAACAATACTTCGGTATTCCATACCAACCAGCAGCAGTCCATGTTCACCACAGGTTCCATCCTCGGTAAGCAGATCGAGCAGCACGGACAGCCTATCCTCGTCCCTTACAATGAGAACGGAACTTACACCCTCGCTGCCGCGAAGACAGGTTACGCTTCATTTACTGACGGCAATACCGGTCAGATCGAGGAGAATCTCACCCTCGTCACAACGACAGGTGTGAACATCTCACTCATCAAGGATGTCCTCAAGTTCCGCGGGGACTATTCTTTCAAGGCTATCCGCAGGGAAAGAGAGCGCTACCGCGCGCCTCTGACTTTCTGGCTCAGTGACAATTCATTCACCGAGTATGTCCCTCAGGCCAATTCATACAAGTCCCGCTGGACTTATGATACGAACTATCAGACGGCCAATGCCTACTTCACCTTCACTCCTAAGCTTGGTGAGAACCATGAACTCAATGTGGTTGTCGGTGGAAACATGGAAGATTACCAGTACAACCGCTTCTACATCCAGAGGAAGGGAATGCTCATCCCTGACAAGTGGCAGAGCTATGAGCTGTTCGACGGAATCGATTATACCATCGAGCAGAACGACAGCAGCTACGGTGTGCTCGGCTTGTTCGGTCGTTTGAACTACACCCTCCTCAGGAGGTATATCATCGAAGTGGCAGCCCGTTACGACGGAAGCTCCAAGTTCCCTGAGACCCAGAAGTGGGGATTCTTCCCGTCAGCTTCCGTGGGTTGGAGGATCTCCGAGGAGCCGTTCATGAAATGGTCCAGGAGCTGGCTTGACAACTTCAAGGTCCGCGCAAACATCGGTTCCCTGGGTAACGGTACCGTTTCTCCATACACCTACCTCGAGACCATCGGAGTCGACAAGACCGGTGTGATCTTCGACGGCCAGAAGAACAACTACACCACCGTTCCTTCTCCAGTTCCTGCAGGCCTGACCTGGGAGACCGTAACCACCTATGACGTAGGTGTTGACATCGACATGCTCCGCAGCCGCCTGTCATTCTCCGGAGACCTCTTCAAGAAGGTTTCCGAGAACGTGATCACTTCCGGCCCGCAGCTTCCTGACGTTTACGGTGCTTCCGCTCCTAAGGGCAACTATGCCAGCTACAAGGATATCGGCTGGGAGGCCACCCTCTCATGGCGCGATGCCTTCAAGCTCGGCGGAAAGGATTTCAACTACAGCATCAAGGGTAGCGTTTGGGACACCAGGACCATCATTATCGACTACACCAACCTTGACGGTAACCTGTTCAACCTATATTCCGGAAAGCACCTTGGTGAGATCTGGGGTTTCCGCACCGACGGAATATTCCGTGACAATGTCGAGGCCAACAACTGGGCTACCGATACCTATCACAAGAACGGATCCAACTTCCGCGAGTATGCCGGTGACCTCAAGTTCATCGACATCGACGGAGACGGTGACATCAACTACGGAAAGGGTAACCTTGAAGACCACGGAGACATCGAGGTCATCGGTAACGAGACACCTAGATACCAGTTCGGTCTCAACCTCGATTTCAACTGGAACGGATTCGGCGTCAACGTATTCTTCCAGGGAGTCGGAAAGCGTGACTGGTATCCTACCGTCGAGACCGGTTTCTTCTGGGGACCTTACAACAGGCAGTACAGCCCTTACCTGATGCATACTATGTATGACAGGATGGCCCGTGTCGATTTCAGCACTGAGAACTGGGTGGTCACCAACTACGATGACAACCCTTACTGGACCCGTCCTGTGGCATATGCCGCGAACCGTAACGTCGGTCCTCTCACCTGGCAGAACGACCACTACCTCCAGAACGCCGCATACGTTCGTCTGAAGACCTTGAACATCAACTACACCCTTCCGAAGAAACTCACGAGGAAGGTCAAGCTCGAGGCTGTCAAGTTCTATGTCAACATGGAGAACCTCTGGACTTGGTCACCTATGTTCAAGTATACTGACATGTTCGACCCTGAGGGCATCGGAATCGGTGATACCGACTTCGACAGTGGTTCCCTCACCGGTGGCAACTATGGACTTAGCGGTGTCGGTGAAGGATACGGATATCCTATGATGAAGACCTTCACCTTCGGTGTAAACCTCACTTTATAATCACGGAAGAATCATGAAAAATATTAAATATGCGATTATTGCCGCAGTGGCGCTGCTGTTCGCAACGTCCTGCGAGGAATTCCTCACCAGGGAGCCGATCAACAAGTTCGCAGGACCTACATACTTCGAGAACGAAAGCCAGCTGAAGATGTACTGCGATGGAATGATCGAATCCTGGCTGCCGGACAATACTGATATCGGCAATAACGGTAACGATGTCTACACCGACCTGATCGCTTCCAAGACATGTACCGACTTCTACAACCCTGGCATCTGGAACAATGTCAAGCAGGGAGGATGGTCCTGGTCAGCTATCAGAAGGGTCAACTACATGCTGGACAACATGGAGAGGGCCAAGGGCAACGTCGATGAGAAGACCTACAACCATTACGAAGGTGTAGGCAGGTTCTGGAGGGCATATACTTATTTCTCCAGGATCCGTACATTCTCCGATGTTCCGTGGCTCGAGCATGTAGTCGAGGCTGAGGATACCCTCACCCTTTTCGGGAAGCGTGACGACAGGGAATTCGTATTCCACAAGGTCGTGGAGGATCTTGAATTCGCAACTGCAAACTGCTCCGCCGATTCCAAGTTCCACACCAACGGCCGTATCTACATCGACAAATATGTGGTGCTGGCCTTCGCTTCCAGGTTCATGCTCTATGAAGGAACTTACAGGAAGAACCACACCGTCAATCCTGCAACCAACAATCCTTGGAACAACCAGTATGAGAGCGCCGACGACCTTCTGCGTCTCGCCGCCAAGTATGCCAAGGAGATCATAGACTCCAAGGCGTTCAAACTGCATGCTAACTACAAGGAACTCTTCCTCAGCGAGAGCCTCCAGACCGATGAGACCATCTGGGGCAGGACCTACAGCGAAGAACTTGGTGCAAGGCATGAACTGACCAGGTACTACAATTCTTCCACCCTCGGCCAGCAGGGTTCGGGAACCAAGTTCCTCGTCCGCCAGTTTCTCAAGACCGACGGTACACCTGTCCTCACGGGTGACCAGACCATCAACGAGGAATTCACTGACAGGGACGCCCGTCTCGCAGCTACCGTCCTCGGACCTGGCAGGAAGATCCACAAGCTCTCCGGCGAGTATTCCGACCAGAACATCAACTGTACGTTCTGCAAGACCGGATACATGCTGGTGAAGTGGTGCATTCCTGACGAGAACAACTTCCAGAACTCGATCGACAACAACTCGCTTCCTATCCTCCGTTATGCTGAGGTGCTCCTCAACTATGCCGAGGCCATGAAGGAACTGGGCCAGTTCAACGAGGATATCTGGAACCAGACCATCGGTCTGCTCCGCGCAAGGGCAGGTGTCAAGAACATCTATCCTGGCAGCGCCGAGTATGTTCCGGATCCATGGCTGAGGAGCTATTACACCGAGGATGTGGCCTATTCTCCTAACCTTGATGACATCGACCTCGAAATCCGTCGCGAAAGGGTCACCGAGCTCACCCTCGAGGGTGGACTCCGTACCACCGACCTTTACCGTTGGAACCAGGCCGACCTCATCGAGAGGCGTTACAACCATCAGGGCTGGCCGGGTCTCTGGGTGACCGCTGACGAAGCCAAGAACGGCTTCGAATTCTCCGGCACCACCTACAAGTTCACCGGTACCGCCAACAAGGAGAATATCTATCCTATTTCCGATACCAATGACCTGAACTGGACTCTCGAGCCTTCAGGCCCTGGTTTCCTGCTTGTTTACAATTACAAGCTCGAATGGAAGGAAAGGATGTATGTCAGGCCTATCCCTCAGTCCGCAATCAACCTTAACAAGAATCTTGGACAGAATTACGGATGGTAAAACAATCTAGACTTCTATTACGTTTGATGGCTGTGGCGGTCATTTTCACAATGACCGCCTGCCATCCTGACGATCCCGATCCGACTCCAGGGCCAGGACCTGGCCCGGTCACCCCTGTCACTCCTGTTGTAGAGGACATCGTTGTCAACGGGACAAAGATCCAGGCAGGAAACAACGCATATGGATTGATTTCCGACGCGACTACAGGCAAGGGTATTCCGGGAGTTCCGGTCTCCGACGGGTACAACTTCACGACAACCGATGATAATGGAGTGTACCAGTTCTCGGCCAACAGGCTCGCCAGAAAGATTTTCTACACGACGCCTGCCGATTACAAGATCGCCCTGAATCCAACCACCGGACTGCCTCAGTTCTTCAACGAGGGTACATTCGTCGCCTCCAAGACGACGCGTTATGATTTCAAGCTGGAACCGCTTCCTTCAAAGGAGACGAAGTACACGATGATCATGATAGGCGACCCTCAGTGCAAGACCGACAGTGACGTAAACCGCTGGAAGACAGAGACGATTCCGGACCTTCATGCTACGGTTGACGGAATGACCAATGTCTATGCGATGACGCTCGGCGACATCACGTTCGACAATACGGTGCAGTGGGATCCGATGGATAATTCGATGAGAAACTTCAAGCTCTCGAACGGTAGCATAATGCCGATCTTCAACTGCATCGGCAACCATGACCATGATGCCGGACAGAGTGAGTTCTACTACGCCCAGAACAACTTCATCAACCATTTCGGCCCGGTGGATTATTCCTTCGACCGCAACGGCTTGCATGTGATTGTCATGGATGACGTTTATGGAATCGCGTCCACCGGTTCGACATGGGATTATGCTTCGGGCTTCTCTGCCAACCAGTTCAAGTGGCTGAAGCAGGATATAGCACTCGTGAAGGACAAGAGTCAGAAGACTGTCTTCCTCTGCTGCCATATTCCTTTCCGCAACGGAGGTTCAAACAATACGGGATCGACTTTCAACAAGGACAAGAATTACACCGAGGTCCTGAACTTGCTTGCCGGTTTCAAGGAGGCTCACATCATGATCGGTCACACCCATTACAACCAGAACTACGTTCATACGGTGAAGACGGTGGACGGGAATCCGATCTACGAGCATATCCATGGTGCGGCTTGCGGAGCTTGGTGGTCTTCCCAGTCGAACGTTACCGGCGGACCTAACGGCTATACCGTCTATACCATCGAGAACGGAAGCGTGACCGACTGGTATATCAAAGGAACGAAGCGTGACAAGGATTTCCAGATGCGCGTTTATGACGGCAACGACATCTACGACGGTTCCAAGGGCTACAAGCTCAACTGGTACACCACGTCGCAGAAGGCCGGATCCGCCAGTATCACGGTCAAGGGCAATACGGCTTTGAAGTATTGTTTCGTGGCCGAGGTATTCAACGACGACGATACCTATTGGAAGGTCGAGCTCTACAAGGGTGACCAGAAGGTAGGGGACTTCAAGCGTCTTTCAAACGGCTCATGCTGCAATGTCGCCGCGGCCTGCTACTATTTCAACGAGTTGGGAAAGAATACCACGACATGGTCGAGCACTACTGCGAGCCATTACTGGTATTACAGGCCGACATCGGACGATCCTTCTTCCGAGACGGGATGGACCGTCCGCGCGACGCAGACTATTCCTAGGAGCGGGATCACTCACGTATATGAGTGCAGCAACCTGACCAAGGTCGCTGCGACGGCCTTCTAGGGTCCTGTAAACGTATATCAACCGACAGAGGATGACCAAACGGCCATCCTCTGTTTTCTTCATCCGGATGATGTTACTCTATGGTCCTGGTGAGGATTTCGTAGACGGTGCCGTCCTGAAGGGTCGCTTTGCGGCTGATCCAGCGGCCGGCAGGGTCGAAGGTATATTCGTACGTGAATATGACTGGACTGCCGTCCTTATTCTCGATCTCACTGGCTATGAGGTCTCCCTTGGAGCTGACGAATACATCGCTGCTGCTGGTCGGCAGGCCATTGCCGTCATAGGTTATCGAGAGGTTTACAAGGTCGTTGGTGATGGAGACAGGCTTGCCGGAGGAGATATAGATATATTCGGACTCTCCTACAAGTTCGTCTTCATCATCGGTGACGGTTTCCTTCCTGACTTTCCCTTTTCTGGACCACTTGTTCTTGCTGACTGTCTGCAGTTCACCTTCCTGATAGAAATCCGTCCGGACTATCTGCTTGCCGTTGTTCGAGTGTACCCAAGTCTGGATGTCCTGGTTATTCATTCCGTAAAGGGTACATTTGCTGATGAAACTGCCGTCATATTCATAGTGATAACGCCCCGTCAGGCTGCTGTCCTGGTCCAGGAGGAGGATTTCGTCCAGACGTCCTTCGTTATCATATACGTAGGATTCATAGTTCATCACACTGCCGTCCGTGAAGAGGATTCGGAGCATGGATAAGTTTCCGGAAGCATCGAATACCGCTTCATAATTGTCCTCCGGAATCCTGTTGTAGATGGTGTCGCAGACAACCTTCACCTTGCTGACCGGCTGGCTGCCGATGCCGAACTTTTCGAGGTCGGTCTGCTTTGAACCCGAAATACTGCCACTGCATCCGTAAACGACGGAAACCAATACGGCCAAGACTGCGGCCGTTTGCAGCATAAAAACGATCCTTGCCTTTGTCATAACCATAGCTTAGAAACGATAAGTCAGTCCCAGGGTGCCGTAGATAGGATATAGAGTCTGCTCCACTGTCTTGAAACCACTGTGATGGATTCCGGTAAGCCCCCATTCGATATCGGCGTACATTCCCAGATGCTTGAGGAAGAACCAATCGCAGCCGAGGTCCAGTCCGTATTGCATCCTGCGCATATCCGTAGAGAAGTCATAGTCTCCTCGGTCCTTGCCGTCTCCTATAACTATCTTCGGACCTGTAGGGTCTCCCAGGCGGAGATATCCGTTGCGTGCATATCCGGAGAATCCTTTCTTCAGGAGATATGAAGCATATGGCCCGAACCTCAGTCGGAATGACTCGGAATTGTTCCTCCAGGAGAGCATCACAGGGACTGTCAGCATCATCTGCCTGACCTCCGTGGTCACATCTCCTGTGAACTGCCCTTCTATCGACTGCTCGCCCTGAACAATCGCCATGTGGTAGTTCTTGACATTCGCTTCCTCCTTCATCCCTTTGTCCTCGAAGCGGATTCCAGAGACGATGCCGCATTGACCGAAAGTCTTTTCAGCAAGAAGGCTTGCCTGGTAATTGGGAGTCAGTGAGAAACTGTTGATATTCCTTATCTCTGCGGGCATCTGCAGGGGAGCGGTCCCTCCTACGGAGAAGCCTGCACTTGCTGTGAATATGATGGATCCATTGTTGTCCTGAGCGTTAGCCGCCGCAGCAGCAACCATCAGGATTGATATGAGGAGAGTCTTTTTCATTGCTAATTGTCTTCTGATTCACAAATGAGGCGTACTTTGTCTATGCAGAGGGTAGAACCTACAGCTCCGATGAAACTGTCTCCTCCCTTGCTGGAAGAGAAGACCACTGTCATACTGTAACCTCTGTTGGCGAGGAGGTCCAGGTCAACCTGTCCCTTGTAGTCGAAATCGATGCTGAAAGCAGTCCAGTCGGATGCAGGTGCGACATAGACTATGTCAGCTATCGCTACGATCTGGTTGCCGGTTTTGACATTGGTGCCATCCAGGATCCAGGCATTGCCCTCCGAATCGTGGTTGCGGAAGAACACCGCATATACATCGGCGCTGTCCACCTGTCCTGCAAGCTCCTTGTTCTCGGCGTCTGTCACCTTGTCACCCGGGGTGTATTTGTAATACCCTGTCATCCTCAATGGCTTCCTGTCGAACGGAATGCCGAAAGTAGTGGCGCGCAGAGGATCCATCATCGCCGTAGTTGTATCGAATGATCCGATGAACAGATTGCCGGCAGCGATCGGTTTACCGAACAGCTGTCCGATGAAGCCGGTGCTGCAGGTGGTGAGTTTCACGGCAGCTCCGTCATAACCCTGCTCGAGTACAGAGGAAGGGAACAAATCGGGAGTCGCATTGGAAGCCGTGATGGCGTAGCCAGGATTGCCTGTCGCCCAGATGGTACCGAGGCTCTCATCCGAGCCATCGTTCAGCCATACATTGTATGTAGCCTTCGAGGCATCGAAATATACTGTAGAATACTTTTCGAAGTCGTAACGTACGGTGTCTCCTACCATCTTGGTTTCCTGTTTGAAAGAGATCCTGTATCTCCTTCTCCAATTACCGTCCTGCGAGGTTACGGTATAAGTGACAGGACCGTTGCTGAAATCCTGGACGGATCCGGATTCCGGATTTATTGTTGCGCCTTCGGAAAGCCGGAATGCAGGAGCGACAGATGATATGTCGGCCTTTCTGCGGACTGAGAAGACTATGACCGAGTCAGCAGAAGGAATACTCTTGGTCATATCCGTTACGTTGAAGAAAAAAGATTCCGGTTCATCTACTACGACCGTTACTTCTTCGATGTCGCATTCTGCATTAGGCGCCTCATCCTTGATGCAGGAAGATAGAGAAATCATCACTGCAGGGATGCACAGGAAAGTAAAACAATTTGACAAAGTCTTCATCCTTGTTCTGAATTTTGGAGATGCGAAAATACACCTTTTCAAACTAACGAGCAAGGATTTTTGCCCCGAAAACCCATATAACAAAAATGTTTCTGTCTATAATAGTTTTGTTTTAAATATTGATAATAAATAGTTTAAACACAAATATTACTAATTCTTGGTGTAAAGGTAAAGATTGTGTATCTCCCTGTCGTATCCCTCGTAGAAGCCCTTCGGCATGCCCAGTACGATACGTGCACCGCGGTTGGAGAGCACGACCAGATTCCCGTTCAAAGGGTTGACGGTCAGCCCTTCGATCTCTCCGGTCAGTATGAAATCGTCCATTGTCCTGAATAGGGAGACTTCTCCGGTTTCAAGATCGACGGAGTAGATGTTGTCGAACGAGCCGGCGTCCGCGTCTCCGTCATCGCATGAGACCAGCATGCGCCCGTCCTGGCAGAATATGCCTTGCTGGAGCGAAGGAGCGGGGGAGAGTGTGAGGCTGCGGACATATCCGCCGGTTTGCAGGTCGTAGCAGTAGAGCTGCTCTCCCTGTACCCAGTCCGCCATCCACACCTGCCCCTTGTCCCTGTCGACTGCGAGGCCGCAGCACTCGACCTGTCCTGATTCCTTGTTCCACTCGATGGAACGCTTGTATCCAAGGGTGGCGGCATCGTAGATCGCGACCTGGATGTTCATTCCTTCTCCGTCCAGGAAATACTCGCACCCGGCGAATATCTCGCCTTGGTGGACATCTATGTCACCTATGTGGTTGCACTCTTTTTCCAGGCCCAGGAAAGGAGTTTCGTTGGACAGGAGCAGATTCCCTTCCATGTCGTATTTGTATAGCGCAGTAGAGCCGGAAACATAGTAGAATGAACCGTCTGTGGCTACTCCCTGCCTGCCTGCTACTTCCAGGACATCCTTGAGCACGTATTCCGCGTCTTTTCCCTTTTTCGTGTCCATGCATGAAATGCAGGAGCAAAGGAAGGCCGCCGCCGCTATGATCCGAATGGCTTTCATCGAAATGATATTCTTTTGTGCAAAGAAAACAATTCGTAAATTTGGAAACAAGTCATCCGATGGCAAATGAAAGGTGTTTTTGAAATGATACTGGCAACTGCCGCGCTTGGAACAGCATTCCTGGTCTCCGGCTGCTTCGGCGGTGCCTCCAAGTTGACCGAGCCGGGAGTTTCGATGGAACTTGCTCGCGAGAGGGCTTCGAGGATTTCTGGTCTGAGCTACGAGATATCCATCGACATACCCGGAAGCAGGGATTCCGCGTTGTCCGGACGTGAAACGGTACGCTTCCGTTCGGCGAGGGGAGGCAAGGTGGTCCTGGACTTCGTGCCAACGGATTTCAAGGTGATTTCAGTCAACGGGAAGCCTGCAAGGGCACGGTATGTCAGGGAGCACATAGTGGTTCCCGTATCGAAAGGGGAGAATTCGGTAGTTATCGAGTTCACTCCGGCTGACAGGTATCTTAACAGGAGCGACGAGTTCCTGTACAGTCTGTTCGTTCCCGCACACGCACGCACCGTTTTCCCATGCTTCGACCAGCCGGACCTCAAGGCTGAATATCAGTTGACACTGGGTCTTCCGGAAGGCTGGACGGCGGTTTCCAACACCGAACCTCTATTTCAAGAAGAGCATGAGGTAATATTCCATAAGACGAAGCCAATCAGTACGTACCTTTTCGCTTTCTCTGCTGGGAAATGGCAGTCTGAGGCGGATGAAGAAACTGGGATTACGGCATACTACCGGGAAACTGATCCTGCGAAGCTGGCACAGCTCCACGATATATTCGGAGAGGTCAAGATGGCCATTGCATGGCTCGAGGAATACACCGGGATCCCGATGCCTTTCCCGAAATATGATTTCGTCATAGTCCCGGATTTCCAGTTCGGAGGGATGGAGCACCCGGGGTGCATATTCTTCAAGGCTGCTACGATGTTCCTGGGACCGGATCCTACGCCGGACGAGCGTGCCAGGAGGGTTGAACTCATCGCACACGAGACCGCCCATCTGTGGTTCGGGGACATGGTGACCATGAAGTGGTTCGACGATGTCTGGATCAAGGAGGTATTCGCCAACCAGATGGCGGCAAAGATGGCTCAGCCGATGTTCCCGGAGATTGACCATGAACTGAACTGGCTGAAGCAATATGTGTCTCTGGCCATGGCAGAGGACCGTACCGAAGGAGCTACAGCCATCAACCAGCATCTCGGGAATCTGGCTGACGCCGGTCTGATATACAATAACACGGTCTATGACAAGACGCCGGTGATGATGAGGAAGATAGAAGAGTACATGGGCGCCGAAGCCTTCCGCGACGGGGTCTGTGAATATCTTTCTTCATTCGCATATTCCAATGCGACCTGGGATGACCTTGTTTCTGTACTGGACCGGCATTCGGACAAGGATATCCGCGGTTTCAGTGACGTGTGGACTCTTTCCCCGAGGGCGGGGAACCTCCGCGGGATACTTGAGGAATATGCCTCCGGAGGCGGGGATGCTTCGCGTGAGGCCAAGATCCTGCTCTCGCATGATTCCTATCTCGCCGGTCCTGCAGCTGCAGCCCGGGAGCATCTCGATTCTCTTGTCGGATATCTTGCGGAGGAGAGCAATCCTGTTGTTGCCTCGACCATCGTGAGCTGCATCACGGATCCCCTGCGCGATCTCCGCGATTCATTGAGACTGCCGGTGGAAGCGAGGCTGCTGGCTCTTTCCGAATCTCACTCCCTGCCTTCCTGCCGGCTTCAGATCCTCCGTCTCCTCGCTTCTGAAGCTACAGCTCCGGAAGTCGTCCGGGCAATATATGATATCTGGTTGAATGAATCTAACAAGTCTTTGAATATTAATGACTATATGTCATTTACCTATCAACTTGCTTTAAGATATCCTGACAAGGCCGGAGATATCCTTGCCCTACAGAGGAAACGTATCGACGGGAGTGATCCTGCCCGAACTTTCAACCAGGAAATACTCCGCCAGTTCGATTTCGTCAGCAGGGCTGCGGTGCCAGGGCAGGATGCCCTCGATTCATTGTTCTCTGACCTGCTCAAGGCAGAAAACCGGACGGTAGAGCCATGGGCCTCGTCCGCCCTTTCGCTATTGAACCATACCCTCAGGGATTCATCATCGGTGAAATACATTACACCGGGGCTTGAAGCCGTCCTGGACGTCAAAGCCACCGGAGACATATTCTTCCCGACAAACTGGTCCGTGGCTCTGTTAGGGGCGCACAGGAGCAAGGAGGCCCTGGATGAGCTGGACAGATTCCTGGAGTCGCATCCGGATTATCCTGGATTGCTTAGGAACAAGATCCTGTATGCCGCATATCCGCTGCAGAGAGCGAACAGGATAGCGGATCAATAGATATCCTTAATCTTGTCGAATACCGCTTTGTCGTCGCGGGTCGGATCAGGAGTGAAAGAACGGCTGGTGCGCATCTTCTCCAGGGCATCCTTTTCTTCCCTGGATAGTCTCTTCGGGATCCACACAAGGATCTTCACGTACAGGTCGCCGGTTCCGCTGCCATATCCGCTTACGGATGGTAATCCCTTGTTCCGCAACTTGATAACTGCGCCTGACTGGGTACCCGGCTCAACCTTTGCCTTGTACGTACCGTCAAGGCATGGAATCGCTATCTCGGTGCCGAGGATCGCATCCGTTACGGATATCATGGCGTTATAGAACAGATTGTTGCCGCTGCGCTTGAGATTGGAGTGGCTGATTTCTTCGATTATTACCAGAAGGTCTCCGTTCGTGCCGTTATGCGGGGCTGCATGCCCCTCGCCGCGGATGGTCAGCTGCATGCCGTCTTCCACTCCTGCAGGGATCTTGACCTTTACGGTTTCACGCCTGCGGACAAGTCCGGTGCCTCCGCATGTGCGGCAAGGATTCGTGACGATCCTGCCTTCTCCTCCGCATTGGGTACAGGTGCTGTAGGCAACCGTCCTTCCGAACAGGGAATTGGCTACGTGGGATATCTGACCGGTGCCCTTGCATGTCGGGCAGGTCTTTATGTCGGATGCATTCTTCGTTCCGCGGCCACCGCAGTCAGGACAAGGCCTGTTGCGTTCGATGGTAATCTCCTTTTCCACCCCGGTGGCTATCTCTTCCAGCGTCAGGCGTACCCTTGTGCGGATGTCCCTGCCCTTGTAAACCCTGGTCTGGGTCCTTCCGGAAGACGAACTGCCCGAACCGAAGCCTCCGAAGCCTCCGAAACCACCGAAGCCTCCGAAGCCGCCTCCGAACAGGTCCCTCAGGAGGTCTTCGAGATTGCCGAAACCTCCGCTGAAATCCGGGCCTGCACCGGTGTCCACGCCCTGGAAACCATACTGGTCGTACCTTGCCTTCTTGTCAGGGTCGCTGAGCACGGAATATGCCTCGGAAGCCTCCTTGAATTTCTCCTCGGCGGTCTTCTTCTCTGCTTCCGTACCGTCAACCCAACGGTCAGGATGCCATTTCATGGCGGCCTTCCTGTAGGCCATCTTTATTTCGTCTGCCGTCGCAGTCCTCGCGACTTCCAGTACTTCGTAGTAGTCTCTCTTTTCTGCCATAGCGGATCATTCCTATATTCCAACGACAACCTTGGCGTAGCGTATGACCTTGCCTGAAAGCGTGTAGCCTTTCTGCACGACATCGAATACCAGACCTTTCTTGTCTTCTTCCTGGACAGGGAACTGCGCCACCGCTTCGTGGAAATCGGTGTCGAATTTCGCTCCCTGGGCATCAATCTGTTCCAATCCCTTCGTCTTCAGGTATCCGAGCAGTTTGTTGTAAATCAGCTCAGTACCCTCCTTTGCTACGGTGTCATCCGCTTCGGTGAGCATCTTTATGGCCCTCTCGCAATCGTCCAGGACGGGGAGGAGTCCCTTGATGGTCTCTGCTGAAGCCGTGCTGACAAGTTCCAGCTTGGCTTCTGCAGAATGCCTGCGGAAATTCTCGAAATCGGCCATCAGGCGGAGATAATCGTTCTTCTCCTTGTTGACGCTCTCTTTCAGCTCCTGGATTTCCTTGGTCAGATTATCGATCTTCTCTTCGGCTTCCTTCAGCTTCTTTTCCTCCTTTTTCGAAGGAGCGTTTTCTGCGATCTTTTCCTCGGCTTTTTCCTCTGGCTGCACCTTCGCCTGATTCTCTATATTTTTCTTTTTGCTCATGACGTTACGTTTTGATTGGCGACTGCAAAGATATCAAATTATCTGCCAACCGCATAATTCTGCCACTTTGTCACATTTTTCAATACAAACGTTTGTATTATTGATTCGAAAAGACTAAATTTGTATGCACTTAAGGTGATAACACAAAAACGAAAAGATATGTCCAGCTTTATCAACGAGGATTTCATGCTGTCCACGAAGACTGCGAGGCAGCTTTACCACGGCAGCGCTGAGAAGATGCCGATCATCGATTACCATTGCCATCTTGTTCCGCAGCAGATCGCTGAGAACATCCAGTTCCGCGACATCACCCAGCTCTGGCTGGTCGACGGCCATTACGGAGACCATTACAAGTGGCGTGCGATGAGGGCGAACGGGGTTTCCGAGGATTACCTGACCGGGGGAAAGCACAGTGCGTGGGAGACCTTCGAGAAATGGGCCGAGACCATGCCTTACCTGATGAGGAACCCGCTCTATCACTGGTCTCACCTTGAGCTTAGCCGGGTCTTCGGGATAGACAAGATACTGAGTCCTAAGACGGCCAGGGAGATATTCGAGGAATGCAATGCAAAACTCGCGACCGAGGAATACAGGGGACAGGCCCTGATCCGCAGGTTCGGGGTTGAGACCGTGTGCACCACGGACGATCCCGCTGATGACCTGCGCTGGCACAAGCAGATCGCGGCGCATCCTTTCGGTACCAAGGTGATTCCGGCCTGGAGACCGGACAAGGCTATGGCGATCGAGGACCCGAAGGCCTACAAGGAATATCTGAAGAAGCTCGGTGAAGCTGCCGACAAGGAGATAGATTCATATGCTGACCTGCGTGAAGCTTTACAGAAGCGTCATGACTATTTCGCGGCCAACGGTTGCAAGCTTTCCGACCATGGCCTTGAGAACTTCTATGCGGCGGACTACAAGGAGATCGAGATCGAACTCATATTCAAGAAAGTACTGATGGGCATCGCACCTAATCAGAAGGAGCTTGAGAAGTTCCGCAGCGCGTTCCTGTTCGACCAGGCTGTCATGGATGCGGAAGCCGGATGGGTACAGCAGTTCCATGTCGGTGCGATACGCAACAACAACTCCAGGATGTTCGACATGGTCGGTCCGGACACCGGGTACGATGCCATCCACGACCAGCCTGTGGCTGTCGCCGGCAACAGGTTCTTCGACAGGCTCACAGCGGCCGGCAAGCTTGCCAAGACCATCCTTTATTGCCTCAATCCGAAGGACAACGAGGTTATGATGACCATGGCGTACAATTTCAATGACGGGACTTGCCCGGGCAAGATGCAGTTCGGTTCCGGTTGGTGGTTCCTCGATCAGGAGATAGGAATGCGCCGCCAGATGGACGCCCTGTCGGTCCTTGGGCTGCTGAGCCGGTTCGTGGGTATGCTCACCGACTCCAGGAGCTTCATCAGCTATCCGCGGCACGAGTATTTCCGCCGGATCCTCTGCGACGTTCTCGGAAAGGATGTCGAGAGCGGCAGGATTCCTGCAAGCGAGATAGCGGATGTCGAGAGGATGGTCCGCGACATATCCTACAACAACGCAAAGGAATACTTCAACTTCTAGTGATGAAGGGAATATCATTGAGGGAGATCCGGCTTCTGCTGCCGGTTCTCCTTTTTGTTTTGGGAAGCTGCTCTTCTCCAAAGGTTTACACCAATCCGGTCATATATGCGGATTACTCCGACCCTGATCTCGTCTGCGTGGACGGGGAGTATTGGATGACGGCCAGTTCGTTCAACTGTACCCCGGGACTGCAGATACTGCATTCCACCAACCTTGTGGATTGGGAAGTGGTTTCCGCGGCCCTTCCTGAGGGAATAGCTTATCAGGGTGAGACTTCGGAAGAAACCCAGCATGGCAACGGTGTGTGGGCTCCTTCCATCCGTTACCATGAAGGCGTTTTCTACATTTTCTGGGGTGATCCGGATTTCGGAATATATCAGGTGCATACGTCGGATCCGCTTGGAGAATGGTCCGAGCCTTTGTGTGTCATTCCGGGGAAAGGGATGATCGATCCTTGCCCGCTTTGGGATGACGACGGCAGCGTGTGGCTCGTCCATGCCTGGGCCAAGAGCCGCTGCGGCTTCAACAACAAGCTTTCAGTCCGTGGACTGTCTTCCGACTGCACTTCCGCGGTTTCAGACACTGTCACGGTCTTCAACGGCTTCGACAATGGCCAAGTCACGACTGAGGGTCCGAAGTTCTACAAACGGAACGGGGAGTATGTAATTCTCTGCCCTTCCGGCGGGGTGAAGACCGGCCATCAGCTTGTGCTGAAGTCTGCCACGGTCACCGGAAAGTATGAGATGCGGGTGGCGATGCACAGCGGGGACGTGGATGTTTTCGGTCCCCATCAGGGCGGATGGGTGACCGATGCTGCCGGGAAGGACTGGTTCCTGCATTTCGAAGACCGCTATGCCTGGGGCCGTGTCGTCCATTTGCAGCCGATGTCCTGGACCGCTGACGGGTGGTGCATCATAGGCGAGGATATCGATGGTGACGGGATAGGGGAGCCGGTACTGTCACATGAAAGACCTGCAGCATTCCGCTCAAAGAAACTTCAGGACAAACCGGAATTGAAGTTCCAGCTACAGGGAAACCACTCCATGTCAGGCACTTGCAATAAGGACTCCGGCCCTGCCGCTAACCTTTGGCTCGAACCTTCGCTGAAACTAGAGAAGATAGAAGGTCCCGAGATGGAATATTCAGAGACTTTTTCCGTGGCGGATGAAGGGCGCCGGGGCATTATCGTTTTCGGCACTGACTATTCTACAATCGAGCTTGTTTCTTCCGGAGGGAAAGACTTTGTAGTGAGGACTGAATGTCTTGGTGCAGACAAGGGTAACCCGGAAGTCATCGTGGATTCGGTGTTTGTACCTTCAGACTGCAGGGAAGTACGTCTTGGAGTCTCCATTGCGGAATGCCGCGATTTCGAGCTTCCGGACTATGACGGCGGTGACACCTATTCCGCAATCTGCACTTTCCGGTATTCATTCGATCCTACTGCTGGAACATCTGCTGCTGTCAATCCAGCCACCCTCGGCCCTGACTTCATCGCCGCCCCCGGCCGCTGGATCGGAGCCAAGGTCGGATCCTTCCATTTGAAATGACTCCCTGACCGCCAGCATAAGTCTGCTGGTTGGATTAAGCCAGACTGCCGCACACCTAGCCCATCTGGAGGACCGTAGGAGGCAGTTTGTTGTGCGCCACACGCCGATTAAGAGCCTTGGCGCACGCTGACCAGCCTTGGAGAGCCGTGTAGGGCCGGTCGCTGTGCAGCTGTTTGTCGAAACGGCCCAACGGCTGGAAATCCCCGAACGAGTCGGGGATGACGGTATGAGCTGAGGATGACGGGCAGGGGTACTATCCGGCAGCCAGTGGCAGTTTCAGCCATTTTGAGCCTGGTACGGAACTAATTGATTATTAATAATTTCATACATCAGATGGTGCCAAAATTGACACCATCTGTTTGATCATCTCGTTGATTATAAAGACTTTCCGTACCAGCCAGATTGTATCGTCCTGAAAAAAGTTTACCAAAAAAAGGTAAAAAAGAATGGAAGCAAGAAGCTGCCGGGCGATGCAGCGAGCCCAAGCAAAGATGCTGCGCGAATACTTCTCCGGAGTTCCCGTGGAGAGCCTGTCGAAACGATACGGGTACAGTATTGTGAAGATAAAGACACTCGCGACGGAGTATAAAAAGGGGAAAATTGATATCTTTGACAATCCGCAGAAACGTCGGATAGCCATGTCAATCATGACCCATCAAGAGGAAGTACAGCTTCTCCAGGACAAGATCAGGGCGCTGGAGGATGCGTTAAAGCTCTCCAATATCAAAGCGGAGGGCTTCGAGGTGATGATGAGGATCCTCAAGGACGAGTATGGCATCGACCTGTCAAAAAAAGTCGAGGCCGAGCAGTCGAAGAACTCAAGGAAAGACACCCGGAAGTAAGCCTTGATACACTTTGTGGACTGTTCGGCTTCACCCGCCAGGGATACTGGAAGCAGCGCCACGCCGCCTGTGCCAAAGAAATAGACGATACGGCCATTGTCAACGAGGTGAGGCTTATCCGCGAGGACCTGCCCCGGCTCGGGGGCAGAAAACTGTTGATACTCCTGCAGAAAGACGGTCACGACATCGGCCGAGACAGACTGTTCGATCTTCTTCGCGACAGCGGGATGCTGGTAAAGCGTCACCGCAGCCGCACGGTGACGACCAACTCGAGGCACTGGATGAAGAAGTGGCCCAACCTGATACGTGAAGTGGAGCCCTCGCGGCCGGATGAAGTATGGGTCAGCGATATCACGTATATCGAGGTTATGCGAGAGTCGACGAAGAACTTCCTTTACCTGTCGCTCGTCACGGATGCCTTCACGCACGAGATCGTGGGATATGCCCTGCACGACTCCTTGGATACGACAGGACCGCTCAGGGCGTTGAACATGGCTCTCTCCAAATATCCGTCAGGGACTCTGCGAGGACTGATACACCACTCGGATAGGGGGTGTCAATACTGCAGCCTGGAGTATGTCTCCAAACTGCAGGAACAGGGCATCCTGATCAGTATGACCGAGAATGGAGATCCGTATGAGAATGCCGTCGCGGAGCGAGTGAACGGTATCTTGAAAACGGAATGGTTGTATCAAATGACACTCGAGTCCAGCCACCAGGCACAAATGGCCATCGACAGGATCGTGTATCTGTACAACAACGTCCGACCCCACGAAAGTGTTGGGAACATGACACCGGCTGCATCCAGAAAGGCTTCCTATCCTCCAAAAAAACTTTGGAAGAACTACTGGAGAATGAGGCGACAATCACCGATGCCAGGATAAATAATATCGCGAAAATAGACTATCTTCGCGATATCATCGTAAACCGATATCAGGACTTCTTTGTCCTAACTACTTATTGTTCAACATCGGTAAACTTATATCAGGACTAGACAGATTGTAACGTCCTGAGTCGGGGATACGCCCCAAAGGTCAAGCCGGGGATGACGGAGACTGGACGTCAGTCGGCTGCAACATTAGGGCGCATTTACCCGTACAGGGCTGCGAAGCAGCAAGCGCCCGGTGTTGCAGCCACTGACGCAAAGGGATTCCCGAACAGGTCGGGAATGACGGGATCCCCGGACGAGTCGGGAATGACGGTGGAATCCGGGAATGACGTTAAGGACGGGGAATGACAAAGAGGTCGACCGGAATGGTCGACCTCTTGTCCATAATGAAGCCCTCAGGGCGGTGGAGACTACCAGCGGCTGTCTCCGTATCCCTTGTAGGCGCTTGCAACCGTGAACTTGCCGGCTGCGGTGTCACCAGTGAACGGAGTCTCGGTGAGGACGGTTCCTGCAGCGGCGATCTGGTCCGCGGTAAGAGTATTCCACCAACTGTAGTTCTCGGTAGTGTCGATGTCGAAGAAGAGGTTCTCCGTCATGTACGGCACGGCGATCTTAGCGGAGGCGGTACTTACAAGCTTAGGGAATCCGCTGGCGTTGGTCGGGGATTCCGCAGCCTTGTGCATGCTCGCGAAGATATTCCTCCTGACGGTGATCTGCCTTGGCATTGCCGTTGCCGAGCTGGAACGAACGTGCATTATACCGTTGTTGTCCTTGCTGTCAACAGACCCTAGGTTGAAGAATGTGTTGTGTTCGACATTGATCGCACCGCAGAATACTCCTGCATCGACTCTCAGGAACGTACGGATGCCGTTGTAGAAGGTATTGTTGACAATCTTGATGCTCGAGACCGTTCCCTTCCTGAAATCGATGAAGTCGCCTCCCGTGCCCATATCCTTGACGATACAACCGAATACGGAGACAGGACCGCATGCGGAAGCGTTAGGACCGCTTATCATCCTGTTCTTGAAATTGCTGATGTCGCAATCCTTGATATTCAGGGCAGTAAGGTTGGCGTCTGCAGTGAGCACAATCATATCCGAGATGGCATTCTTGCCGTCCAGGCAGAGATTGTTGAGGGTGAACGGGACCTTGTTCCCGGCCAGGGAGAAGTTGGCATTGACAACAGGCTTCTTACCGTGTGAGATCTTTCCGCTGATGCTGAGCTGGTTGTTGACAGCGATAGCACCATGGCTGGAGAAGTCAAGGTCGGCGGTTATCAGGATGTCCGTCTTTCCTGCACTCAAGGCCTCGAAGAAGGTCGTCGTGTCAGAAACTTCGAACTGAGGACCGATGTACCTCTGGTAGTTCGTATTCCACCTTGCGTCACCGATACTCTCAGACGCTGCCAGAGCATTGACGAGGGTGAAGTCACCGGAGGCGGCTCCCTGGAACGGATCCGAAGACAGGACCACACCGTTTCCAGCGGTACCGAGTTCCTCTGTCATCTGGCTCCACCAGCTGTAAGCCTCATCCGCGGTGTCCACGTCATAGTAGTAGTTGTGGATGAAGGTAGGGACCTTGATCGCGGCGGAAGTCTTGCTGACGAGCTTCGGGAATCCGTTGGCATTGCTTGGCGCCGAACTGGCACGATGCATCGAAGCGAAGAGGTTGTTGCGTACGATTACCTGTGCGGCATCGGTGACGGAAGTGCTCCTGACATGGAAGATACCGTTGTTATCCTTGCTGTCGGCAGCGCAAAGGTTATAGAACGTATTGCCAGCGACCAGGATGGAATTGCATACGACTGCGGCGTCCATCCTGAGGAAGGTACGGATACCGTTGGCGAACGTGCTGCTCTGGACCTTGAGGGCATTCAGCGCTCCCTTCCTGAAATCGATGAAGTCGCCGCTGGTACCCATATCGGTAACCGTCGCCCTGCTGATCACTACGGAAGATACGGAAGAAGTCTCCTTGTCCTGGTAGATCAGGCGGTTCTTGTAGTTCCTGATATTCACGTCAACCAGCGAGAGGGTGTTGATAGCGGCTTTGTCCATCACGTAGAATGCATTGTCCACGGCTCCTGCACCGTCGAGAGTGATTCCCTTGACTGTGAAGTTGCTGACACCGACGTTGAGCTGGAAGCCTCCCTTGAGAACGGCAGCCTTGCTTCCCGTAATCGTGAGGGAATTGACCAGGGTTGCCTTGCCTGCAGAGACTTCCGTGCTCTCGGTGATGGAGGTGAAGTCATATTCACCGTTTTCGAGGGTGATCACGGTCTTGCCTGCGGAAATGGCTGTGAGAAGTTCCTCGACGTTGGTTACCGTTATTTCCGAAGTGATGGCGCTTCCGCGTGCCGGATTCCAGCGAGGGTCTCCGACGTTGGCGTTCATTGCCACACCGTTGGTGAGGGTGAAGTCACCGTTCGCGGCATCCTTGCAAGGGTCAGCAGGGAGGATGGCACCGCCTCCGGTGAGGCACGCTTCCTTGCTCATGTATGCGAAGAAGGAATATGCAGCCTTGTCCTCGCGGTCCTCGCAGTTGTAGAAGTAGTTGTTCATCACCGTCACAGGAGCTATACCGGACTTGCTCTTGAACTTAGGGAATCCGGCGGCGTTGGAAGGCTCCTTGTCAATGAGGATGGAGTAGAACAGGTTGTTCTGGACCTTGTAGCTGAGCAATCCGCTTCCGGCAGCGCTCCTGATGTGGAAGATACCGTTGTTGTCCTTGCTGGACTCGATCGTGGCGACCTTGTAGAAGGTGTTGTTGCGGATCGTAGCATAGTTCATCTCGTGAGCCGCATCGGTGCGGATGAAGGTACGGCAGCTGTTGGCGACCGTATTGTTGACGAAGATGAAGTTGTGGTGGGCACCTGTACGGAGGTCGATGAAGTCGGCCGACGGTGAGCAGTTGTCGAAGATGTTGCCCTTGAATATCAGGTACTGGACATCTGATGCTGCCTTTCCGGAGTTGTCATACAGGGCCTTGGTGCCCTTCAGGACGCTGTTGTAAAGCGCAACCGTGTCTGCCGTAGGAGCATTGGTCTTGTCTTCCACGAAGAAGGATGTACCGTCTCCCACAACTTCGACATTGCTGATGACAACGCTTCCGCCGATCTCGCCGCTGAGGGTGAAGTTGCCCGTGACAGGAGTCTTCTTCCCGTTGCTGGTCTGTCCGTTGAGGTGCAGAGGGGCCGAGATGGCGACGTTACCGATGACGTAAGGAGTGTCGCTGTACTTGAGTGTGATGGCATCCTTTCCTGCGGAGATGGCGGTCATGAGTTCTTCGACGTTCGAGACGATGAACTCGGCGCTGCCGCCGCCTTCGCTCTTAGGGAGTACTGCGAATGCAGCCTTTCCGACTTCGGATTCGGTGTTGTAGATGTCATCCGGACCAGGGTTCGCATAGACTGAGACTGAATATACTCCGGCATCGAGCATCTTGATGATGTTGGATGCGATTGTGTAGGAGGTGCCTTCGTCCACGGAATAAGTCTTTCCGCTGAATACTACTGAATAGGATGCGGCGTTTTCGACCGGCTCCCAGGATACGACGATTTCCTTCTCGTCGCCTGCAGTCACGGTTTCAGGAGCAGCTGAAGGGTTCGGTGCAGGGAGTGCGGTGTTGACCGCGCTGATATCCGAAGACCAGGCCAGTTCGCTGATGCCGATCGGACCGGAGCAGAAGACATATACCAGAGTCTCTTCTGTGATGTCGCTGATGACGACCTTCTGAGGCTTGGTGGATTCTGCGAGGGAAGCGACTCCGCCCTTGATGGTGCAGGAGACCGGATTCTCTACAGGGGAAGTACCGACTATCACGTGGCTGGTCTCGCCTCCGACAGGCTTGATTACCACTGAACCAGGGGCATTCACCTTGAATACGATGTAGCCGTCCTTCGGAAGGTTCTTCTTGTTGGTCACGGATGCAGCCTGGAATTTGAGGAGTCCGTCCTCGAATGCGACAGGGCACTCACCGGAAGCTACGATCATGAGATGGTCGCGTACGGCGGATTTCTTGAATGTCCCGCTGAAGTACCTTGCGTTGGTGAAGTCCCAGGTGTGGGAGCCCTCGATGCAGTCGAGAGTCAAATCTTCAGGTTCTTCCACGTATGCAGTCCACCACTTGGATGCTCCAACCTTGGCAGCGGACAGGTCCGTGTTGGTAAGGTTGAAGAATCCTCCCTTGGCATTGAAGCACGGATCTGCATCAAGCATTGTTCCCTTTGCGGCGGCGAGAGGCCAGGAATCGGTGAAGAATGTGGACACGATGTTGTAGAACCAGTTGTTGCTGGCGGCCACGCCCAGGTCGGATGCGGTCTTGTACTTTGCATTCGCACTGCCGAGGGTGGATTTGTCCACCATATTCAGGAACAGGTTGTTCTTGAATGATACGGAGGAAGGCTGTACCTGGAGTCCGAATATACCGGCGTTGTTGGCATTGTCGACGAAGCAGAGGTTCATCAGGGTGTTGTTCTCGACCTTGATGTCGCCCCAGGTACCTGCGTCGATACGGATGAAGGTACGCATTCCCTGGTAGATGGTGTTGTTGACGAGGTTCAGCTTGCCTACGGTGGAAGCTCCGCGGAAGTCGATGACGTCACCACCGCCAGAGCCGTCGCTGTTGATGTTGTTTATGTCGCAGCTGTCCCAGGTAAGCTCACCGATGGTCATGGTCTTGCTCCACTCGTAGATGAGACCCTTGGAATAACCGGTTATGACGCAATTCTTGAATATGATGCTGGAAATCTGGATGTTGTCTGCGGCACCTCCGTTCTTCTTCTGGATAGGGAAGCCGTAGGTTCCGTTGGCACCATCGAACTGGACACCCTCGAAATAGAGAGCATCTCCGTTCGCCCAGGTATCGACCATATGGATCTCTCCCTTGAGTACAGGCATCGAGCCGTCGGCCGTGCCCTCTCCGAGGATGGATACGCCGTTGGCGATGTCCATGATGTCGATGAGGTAAGGGGAACCGGACTCCTTGAGGAGGATCTTGGCCCCCGATGTCTTCACTGCGTTCTGCAGTTCGGCGATCGAGGATACCGGAGTAGTCCCGTTGGTGTCAGGAGTCGTCCAGGCATTGACTTCGCCGCGTGCGGCACTCTTGAAGTAGAGAGTGAATACATATTCGGTGGAAGCCGTAAGTCCAGAGACCGTTGCGGTTCCGCTGGAAATGTCGCTTGCGGTGAGTTCGTAGGTCGATGCCGTTTCCGATGAAGGAAGCCGGTATTCGATCCTGTCGACATCCTCGAAGTCACCCACTGCGGTGCTCCATGCGAGGGATACGCTCGATGCGTCCCTGCCGCTTACCTTGAGATAGAGGTTGTCCTTGACAGCGTATGTCTTGATGGATTTGTCATAGACGGCCCAGTTCGAATCATCGAGGCCGTTCGAAGAAACCGCCTGGACCTTGTAATAGTAGGTCGCGTCAGCTTCCAGAGCCTTGCTGAAAGGTACCTGGGAAGGGTCGAGGGTGGTGGAGAAATACTCCTTGGTCATCTCCTTGTCGGTATATACGACCAAGTTGTATTGTGTAGCATCCTTCGTGACGTCCCAGTTGAATGTCACCTGGTCACCGTTGGTAACCTTGGCAGACAGGTTCATAGGCTCGAGGCATCTCCTGAGTTCGAGGGTACCTATCTCATCCATCGTCTGGGTGCAGCCGAAGAACAGCCCGGCGCTCAGGATGGCCGCGAGGAATGAAAGTATTCTATGGAATGTTTTCATATCGTTAGTCATTTTCAATGTATCTGCTAATAACCATAGTCGTTGACAAGGTTGCCCTGACTGTTGGAGATGGTGTCGTCGAAGATAGGCCAGAACTGGCGGGAATCAGGGTTGACGTAGTACAGTCCCTGGATCTTCTCTGCAAAGAAACCAGTCTTCTTGGCGTCGTCGTACTTGGTGACGTATCCTTCCTCTACTTCCCATGAAGCGTCCGGAGCGGCTGTTTCGCCCTTTCCGAGACCGTATATCCTTAGGGACTGCTCATCATCGGAGAGGAGGTGCCAGATGTTTCCGGTAAGGTAGGAATACTCGCCGCTGAGGTCGCGCAGGTCCATCATCTTGCCGATGGTCTCGTCCATCTTGGACTTGAGCATATTCCAGCGGATGAGGTCACCCTTGCGGAGGAATTCACCGCAGAATTCGAGGGCGCGTTCCTTGACGATCGCATCGAACATCGCCTCCTTGGAAGAGATGGCGGCAACATATTCCTCGGCCTTGTCTTCGTGGCCGGCGAAAGCACGCTCGCGTACCGGGAGGAGATACTGTCTTGCACCGGCAGGACCATTGAGTTCATTCTCGATCTCCGCAGCCATCAGGAGCACGTCGGAGTAGCGCATCACTACAGGCTTGACACCGTCGTCGTTACCGCCGGTGTAAGGCTGGCTGGTCATCCATTCGAAGCGGTACTTGCCGAAATACCAGGAACCGATGCCTGCGACTTCGGGACCGTTCTTGCCCCAGCTGTAGTTGACGCAGGTTACATCCCTTCTCTGGTCGTCGGCATCGTATTCGAACCACATGGTAGGGACAGGACCGGCATCTCCGCCGCGGCTGGCGATGGTGTAGCCGTTGATGCTGGCTCCGTTGGCCTTGACCGCGAAGGTGAAGTTCCATCTGCCTCGGTTATCGCTGAACGGGATCACATAGAGTGTCTCGCCGTCGAACGGGAGGTTGGAAAGATTGCTCTGGCGCTTCCAATAAGCCTCGTAGTCGCTTGTAAGGGAGCAACCTCCGTTGTTGATCGCATCCTTCAGGAAAGCAAGCGCCTTCGGATAGAGACTGGACTTGGAAAGCTCAGGATCGTTCGACAGCCTGACAGTTCCAAGGTCGCCGGTGCCTTCGCCGCCGTCGTCAGGACGGAGAGCGTAGCCCGATGCTGCCAATGCTATCCTTGCATACAGGCCTTCCGCAAATACTTTGTTCACGCGGTCGTTGGTCTGTACGGCTTTGGTGGTGTTTGGATAAGGCAGATAGCCGATGGCCTCTTCCAGGTCGGAAAGGATCTGCTTGAAGATGACGTCACGGTTGGCCTTCTTGACGTATATGCTTTCGCCGTTTACGGAAGAGAACCTGGCAGGTACGTCTCCCCATGCTTTGATGAGGTCATAATAGATCATCGCGCGGAGGGTCAGGGTCTCTCCGAGGAGATAGGCCATGCCCGCGTCGGTGTCGGTATTCCCATAGTTCCTCAGGCCTTCGATGATGAGGTTGGAACGCTCGATTCCGCTGTACATCATATTGTATGGCCCGTTGGAAAGGTTGAGCTGGGAGTTGTTGGAGGCTATGTTGTAGGCAGCGATGTCATACCTGCCGTCACCTGGCTTGTAGGTGCCGTTGTACCACTCGATGTCGGTGTTGAAGCCGTACCATGGGAGGAACCTTCCACGGTAGTTGTTGGTCTCGCCGAAAGAGTGGAGCACTCCGAAGATGTTGTATTCGGTCAGATCGTAGTTCGAGAACACGATCTGGTCGCCGAACGTGGACGGAGACTCCTGGTCGAGAATCGCATCACAGGAGGCGAGAGAGGCGCAGATCGCTGCAACCGAAATAATCAATGTGAATATCTTTTTCATTGTATGATTCATTTAAGGTGATCGGTTATTCGGCGAAATTGACTACTACGCGGCGGCATTCGCCGGACTTGGTCATACCTTGTTTTCCGACCCACTTGAGGTCAGTGAATCTTTCTGCAGGGATGCCGAGAGCCTTGAGCGCGTTTGTAACGGCGTTGACTCGATTCTCGGAAAGCTTGAAGTTGTATTCCTCGGAGCCGTTCGTATTGGTGCTTCCGACGAAACTGAGGGTCATGTCCTTGTTTTCCTTCATCAGGTCGGCGATCTCCTCGATCGTGTACCTGGCATGCTCGGAGAGGGCATATGATCCTTCGGCGAAGTAGATGGTGCGGAGCAGGCCGGAAAGCTTGGCTTCCTTGACTGCCTTGTCGCAATCCTTTGCGCTGGCCTTGAGATCCTTGATCTGCTCGTTGGCGTCTGCAAGGTCGTTGCGGAGCCTGGCGTTCTCGGACTCATATTCCTTGCGGCTGTCGGCGAGCTTGCTCTTCAGGGCTTCATAGTCACCCTTGAGGGCATTGTAGTCGCTCTCGAGCTGGCTGGATTTCTTTGACGGCCGGCCTACGGTCTTGACGACCTCGGAAGTGCCGGTCTCGACAGCCTTCCTCGCGAAAGTAAGGTTTATACCGGCGACGATTCCGCGGCTCTTCGGATATGCGGAGTAATCGACTCCCGGGGTAAGAGGTGTGGCACGGCGGGTATCGACCTCAGGATCGTAGCCTGAATAATTGGTCAGGCAGAACAGGTTGGTCCCTGTCACGTAGATGCGCAGCTTCGAGATGCTGATCCTCTCCATAAGAGCTTCCGGGAAGGTGTAACCGAGGGTAGCGCTCTGAAGGCGGAGGAACGATCCGTCCTCGACCGCCCAGTCGCTGAATACGGCGTTTCCGATGAACGGAGACCACATCGAGGTGCCTCGGTTGGCTGCAGCAAGTGCGTCAGGATCGGTGATAAGTTCTCCGGTGCCCCAGTCGATGCTGCTCCATCTGTCGGCAACATTCATCATATTGACGAGGTTCCTGTTGTAGAACTTCCTGGAAGATGTGAACTCGATTTTGTTTGCATTGTATATGTCGTTGCCGATCATATAGTTGAAGTTGGCTGAAAAGTCGAAGCCGTAGAAGTATGCGCTGAGGGCGAAACCTCCGGTGAAATCCGGAGCGGCGTTGCCGATGATCTCACGGTCTGCGACAGTGACCTTCCCGTCACCGTTCAAGTCCTTAAGCTTGAGGGCTCCGGGACGGAGGTACTGGGCTCCGATGACGGCGGAATCGTCCGCTACTCCTTCGTTGAGGACCCACTTGCCATCCGAATAGGTGAAGTCGCTGGCTTCATACCTGCCGTCGTTGCGGTAGCCGTACATGTTCCCGAGAGGCTCTCCGACCTTGACCACGTAGTCGTCCCCGATTTCGGTGGATGCCCAGTAGGACTGGGAATAGATGGTCTCCAGTCCGCCGAGGGAAGTGACCTTGTTGATGTTGTAGGCGATGTTCCCGCTCAGGTTGAGGGAGAAGTTCTTGGACGAGACGAGAGGCATGTTGAGAGTGAGCTCGATACCGCGGTTGCGGGTGGAACCGATGTTGCGGTACTGGCTGTCATATCCTGATCCCGTGATAGGGAAGTTGATGAGCAGGTCCTTGGTAGTGTTCTGGTAAACTTCCAGGGAACCGGATACCCTTCCTGTGAATACACTGAAGTCCAGACCGATGTTATGGGTGTAGGTTGTCTCCCACTTGAGGTCTGGGTTGTTCATTATCTTGCCGGCGGTCCAGTATGTCGTGCCAGGGCTGATCCATGAACTGGTGCTTCCGGAGAACTCCTTGTTTATCTGGCCGGTAGGAATATTGTTGTTACCGGCGGTACCAAAGCTGTAACGCAGTTTCAACTGGTCTATGTAGTTCCTGGTGCCTTCCATCCAGTCTTCATTGGAGATCGTCCATGAAACGGCGGCTGAAGGGAAGTAACCCCACCTGTTCGCCTTGGAGAACTTTGAGGATCCGTCCGCGCGGAGGGTGGCTCCGAACGAATACCTGTGCTTGTAGTCGTAATTGACTCGACCGAAGAATGACAGCAGGTTGTCGTCAGGATTGATGACGTTTGCCATCGAGACCGCGGTACCGGTGCTGAGGAAGTTCCACGCCATCTGCGAATCGAAGAAGAGCGGGAAGTTCTCGATCATGGCGGTGACCTGGTTGGTCTTGCTGATGGTCATTTCCTCTCCGAGGAGTATGTTGAGAGAGTGGTCAGGATTGTTGAACAGTTTTTCGAAATCATAGTTCAACGTATTGGTATTACGATACTTCCTGCGGTTGAAGTCCCTATACTGGGAGGCAGGGGTATTCTTGTACGTGGCGCTGTTGGTCACATAGTAAGTGGTAAGACCATAGAAGCGGTCGTCCCTCTGTGCATAGTCTTCATAACCACCGTCGATCTTCAGTTTGAGGTTCTCGATAAGTTCGAGAGTCATGGCTGCGTTTCCCATCCATGAGGTGCGGAACCTCTTGGAGTCGTTGTCGGCTACCGACTGGAGAGGCGGAGCGTTGTCACCGTAGTCTGCTTCTTCGTCCATACCCTGGATGGTAGTGGAAATCGGGATCGGGGTATAGGAAACGGAGTGCTTGAGACGGCCGTTGCCGGAAGTCGTACCGGTATCGTTGATTCCGTTGGCGCCCGAACCGCGCACGTCGGTGCCCGAGTAGCGGAGGTTGACGTCGAAGGTAGCGATTTTGAACGGCTTGTACTGTGCCTTGAAACTGAGGTTGTTACGTGTATAATCAGAACCCATCATTATGGCCTTGTCGTCCATCCTTGCAAAGCCGAGCGTCCAAGTGTACTTGTCACCGCTTCCGGAGACCGCAACGTCGTTGCTCATAGTGGTTCCGGTCCTTCCGAACACCATATCGACCCAGTCATTGGTCGGGAGACCCTTGTAAAGGTCGATGTCTGAGAACTTTCCGAAATATGGTTCGTAGTTGTCTGAGACGTTGCTGCGGATCTTGGCAAGCTCGTACTGGAACTTGACGAAGTTCTCTGAATCCATAGGGACGATGGCCTCCTTGTTGGCGATCCTCTTCACTCCGTAGTATGAGTTGAGGCTGACCGTGAAGCGGCTCTGCTTGCTGCCGCTCTTGGTGGTCACGATTACGACACCGTTCGCACCGCGGCTACCGTAGATCGCCGTGGAGAACGCGTCCTTCAGGACGTCGATGCTCTGGATCTCGGAAGAAGAGATGTCGTTGATGGATTCGACAGGGAATCCGTCGACGATGTAGAGAGGGGAGTTGTCCTGTGTGATGGATCCGCCGCCACGGACCCTGATCTTGATGTCGGCGTCAGGATCACCCTCCGTGGTGACGACCGATACACCGGCCATCTTTCCTGAGAGGGCCTGGCTGACCGTAGTGACAGGCTGCTCAGTCAGTTTTTCAGATCCTACCGATGAAACGGATCCGAGCAGGTCGCGTCTCTTGACGGTTGCATAACCTACAACCACCACATCGTCGAGTGTCGTGGCCTCATCTTCGAGTACGACATCGATGACAGACTTGCCTGCGACCGGGATGGAAACGGTTTTCATTCCGATCAGCGAGAACTGCAGGACTGCCTTGGAGGCATCAGGAACGTCGATGACATAGTCACCGTCCAATCCTGTGGAAGTTCCGGTGGTGGTGCCTTCGATCATGACGAAGACGCCCATCAGCGGTTCTCCCTTTGAGTCCGTAACTATACCCTTCACTTCCTGGGCCTGGAGCGTCAGTGCGCCGGCGAGGCCGAGAAGCAGAGCGGTAAGTTTCATAATGATTTTGCTCATAAGGTTTGTTGTTTGTTAATATTATATGATTTAGAGTTTCTTGTAGGATCCTCCTTCGTTCTGGGCTGAGATTATGTCCCTGACGAGATAGTGGAGGTACATTTCCAGGTTCGTGTAGCGTCCTTTGGTGTCGAGGCTCTTCGCATCTGCGTCGGAAGCTCTGTCCTTGTCCAGGCCGAAGAGTTCCTCGTAATAGTCCGGGATGCCATCCTTGTCGGAGTCGGCGACTCTTTCCAGTTGCTGGGAAGTGGCTGAATATGAAGGCCATCCGCCAGCGTCAGACTGAGAGTCGATAAAGCCGTTGGTGGATCCGTTGGAGCCTTTGTGGGTATAGGTCCCGTTCCGGGTCTCCCTGGCGATGCGCACATCCACGTCGTCCCTGTCCAGCGAAGCGCCGGCATGGTCGAGAGTTTTACGGAAGGCATCGTCGGCCGTATGGATGGTCATGACGGCCGCTTTACCCGACCAGTAGAACGGCGAAGCTGACTTTATCTTGCCGATGACATCGGAATCGGCGGTGGTTCCGGTCCAGTTGTCGGAAGTCTTGCCGGCATCGGCTTCGTCGTTTCCTGCCATTACGTTTCCGGTCATGTAGAAATGACCCGGAACGATGGTGCTGCAACCGGTGGCCTTGGTGCAGTTGGAGCAGTCCTTGGTCCAAGGATCGATGAACCTGTGCTTCGACGATGCCGTGGCCGGACCCGGCTTGTAGTAGTTGCCTACGATGTTGTATTGCTTGTAGGTATTCGTTTCATTGGCACTCTCACCGCCATATGAACTGTTGTCCCCCCAGTTGTAGATGACATTGTTGACGAAGTCCACAGGCCCCTTCAGGGTCGAGACGTAGTCGTGGTCGAAACGCGGGTTGCGGCTGTCGTGGTGGGCCAGGATATTGTGGTGGTAAGTCGCGTTGGATCCGCCCCAGATACCTCCGTAGCCGTGCTTCCCCTTGCCGTGGATGGAGTTGCGGAGCCCTTCCGACAGGATGCACCACTGGAGCGAGAAATTGGTCATGCCGTAGAAGCTTCCGCATTCGTCGGTCGACCAGCTCAGCGAGCAGTGGTCTATGATGACGTCCTGGATGTCGTTGCCGCTGGTGTACAGGTTCATCGCGTCGTCCTCCGTCTTGCATTCATCTCCCATCCTGCAGTGTATGAAACGTATGATGACGTTGGACGCGTTGATCCTGAAAGTATAGTTCTTGAGGCATATTCCCTTGCCGGGAGCGGTCTGTCCCGCGATGGTGACGTCGCCGTATCCGCTCTCGATCTTCAGGGTGGACTTGAGCTCGATGATTCCGGCCACGTCGAACACTATGGTCCTAGGACCCTTGGTGTTGAGGGCTGCACGGAGGGAACCGCCGCCAGAATCGTTGAGGTTGGTCACGTGGATCACCTGTCCGCCCCTTCCGCCGGTTACGAAGGCTCCGCCGCCTTCAGCTCCCGGGAATGCCCTCGGGATGCCGTCTTCTTCAACTGCCGGAATCTTGAATTCCGAATACTCGATCTTGGATACAGGAGGCTGAGGTGGCACAGGAGGCTCCTCCTGGCCTTCCGTAGTGGCTTCCAGGAAGGAAGAATACTCAGAATGCTGGTCGCCGGCGACCGAACGGACTGCGAACTTGTAAGTGGTGTTCTTGGTAAGCCCGTAGATGACTGCATTCCTGTTGACGGAAGTGCCTTCCTTTATGGTTTCGCTGCCTTGCAGGAGTTTCCACTCGTAGCCGGTGGCATCGCTGACGGCATCCCACTGGAAGCTCAGCGATGTTTCGGTCTTGCTGTGCAGGGTTATCCCCGAAGGTACGGCCGGTGTCTTTGAGACCGGTTCGTCCGAGTTGCCGTTGCCCCCGCAGGATACGAAGGCGCACATCACGGCGAATGCCAACAATAATCCGTTCCTTTTCATTTCCTTTCCATTTCAAGAGACGCCCATATCAGAGGGCCGATGCCCTTCGGGTCGTTCTCGCATATCCTTTCGTTTATGTAATAGTCGTAGTCTCCGCGGCGGTTGTCTTTTCCGCCGAGTCCGGCTACCGCGCAGCAGCGCTCCAGGCTGACGAGTCCGTCTGCTCCGGTGGTCACGAAGGTCTCGAGCAACCTGGAGTAGTTCCGGCATGCTTCCTTGTGCAAGCTCTTGTCCAGGAATCCCAGACGGATTCCCTTCAGCATTGCATAGGTGAACATGGCGCTGCAGGTGGCTTCCACGTAGTTGCCTTCGCGTCCCGGCTGGTCGAGGACCTGGTACCACATTCCCGTAGAAGGGTCCGCGTATTCCGGGAGAGTATCGAATATCCCCCTGAATATGCCCAGAACTTCATTCCAGCCTTCGGTTTCCCTCGGCACGGTCTCGAGTACATCGACGATGGCCATGCAGTACCATCCCAGGGCGCGCCCCCAGGCGTGGTCCGACTGGCCAGTCTCCGGATCGCACCAGAACATCTTCCGGCTCTCGTCCCAGGCGTGCCTGTACAGTCCCGTCGCAGGGTCATAAGTATGCCTTGCAACCACCAGGA
>JAEEGJ010002971.1_pt1 | contig 71986 bp, 55 predicted proteins | sample 8958761 | NCBI WGS metagenome assembly JAEEGJ01 (sample SAMN16246546, study PRJNA631951) | gut metagenome | biome: gut microbiome; feature: rumen; material: RS-attached | host: Bos | place: Iran: Karaj | collected 2018-10 | reverse complement strand
CAGTCCATTCGGAGGAACCGTGCGTACCATCGGCATATAGCGTACCCTCGCCGCATTCGGCCGGCATGGCATTCGGATTGGTGGTGGAAGGGAACGTCCACCCCGCGATGGTGGTGCGCTGGCCCATCACCTGCGACACCGACAGCATCAGTATCATCACAAACACTGATGCAACAAATGATAAAATTTTCTTCATAAAAAATAATATTAAAAATTTATAAATAATTAATTTACATAAAATTACAAGAACTTTACACCATTTTATTGACAATGCAAAGTTAATGATATTTATCGAATGACAAATAGGGTAAGGAAAATAATTTTGGAAAACTTGCACCGAATTCTTCACGCCTCCATTTGCAAGACGACGGCGGATAGAGTGTGCCAGAGGAACACCAACTCAGTATCCTCACACAAACGAACGTAATACGTGCAGTGTGTGGTAAAACTAATTTTTCTTCAGCGTGAAACCCAATTTGTAGCTGCCGGGATGCCCGACAGAGTACCGAGCCTCATTCTTAACCTTGTTCTTAACCGCATCCACCAGCGAAGCCGGAGCGCCACCATCCTTGGTTTTCACCACATCAGTAACTTTTCCGCTTTCGTCAACGGTGCAGACGAACTCGAAATAGAAATCCTTATCGGCGGACAGGGAACTGAAATCGGGTCTCTTTACCCATTTGCCGCCGGAGCCGCTGCCGGTACCGCCACCCGTACAGCCGCCGCTACCAGCTGCGTTGCAATAACCCAGACCGTCGCCGTGGCCGCTGGCTCCGCCATTGCCTGACGTAGTACCGCCAGCCGTTGAAGCCTCCTGACCGGTGCCCACCTTGTCGCTGCCAAACATAGCAGAACTGTTGGGCTTGGGTTGTTCGGGCACATTGGTCTTAGGTCCGGTGGGACTGGTGGCCGTATTGGTGGTAGGAGTGGACTGCCGCTGCTGGGTAGAGGAAGTCGTCTCGGGAATCTCAGGAGACGGTTTCGGATTGGTGGGGTTGAAATTGCCGCCATCCATCATGTTACCACCGCCTGACACATCCTCCAATTCAATCTCCTGCACTTCAACAATCATCTCATCTACCGGCGGATCCGGCGGATTCTTGTGGGTGAAACCGCACAACAGCAGAAACACCAGCAACAAAGCCAGACAGAATGCCGTGGCGCCTGCGGAGATATATTTGTTTCTGACTTCGTAATTCATAACAATAATATTTATGGTTAATTAGACGGGTAAACGGTCGCCATTGCCATGCTAAATTTCGGTTTGTTAAGGGCTTCGCGTTCCTTGTTCAAGGTTGCCACAACGCCCATCATATCCACCATGCACTGTACCGGCACGTCACGGTCGGCACGCAGAATCACCACATGCTGCTCGGTCTCATCCTGGTCCATTGCCACGCGGAGCTGAGCACCCAACGTGTCCAAAGAGGTCGTTCCCGGATCTTGGGCGTCGGCCGGATTAACGTGGAATACATGGAGCGAGTCCACATACACCTCAAGGTTACGCTTCACATTCTGCTGACCGGCCTCGCTGGAAGGAAGGTCCACCCGGATCATGTTGGGAGAGACAAGCGTAGAGGTGATGACGAAGAAAATCAACAGCAGGAACACCAAGTCGGACATCGACGACATGTTGGGTTCCATCTTTTTACTGTGACGGGATTTGATAGCCATGATTCGGTATTTTTAGGACTATTTGCCAGGTTCGTTCAGAAGATCCATAAACTCGGTGGTGTGGCCTTCCAACTGGTGAATCAGTTCGGAGACCTTGTCAACGAGGAAGTTATACAGCACGTATGCGATGATACCCACGATAAGACCGCCCACCGTGGTAATCATGGCCGTATAGATACCGCCCGACAGGTCGGCGATATTGACATTATTAGGATTGCTGGCCATCTCGCTGAAAGCGGTAATCATACCGGTAACGGTACCCAAGAAACCGATCATGGGGGCAATACCGGAGATGGTGGCGATGGAAGAGAGACGTTTCTCCAAACGCTGCACCTCCAACTGACCGGTATTTTCGATGGCGGTGGAGATGTCGCTCAGCGGCTTGCCGATACGGGAGATACCCTTCTCAATCATGTGCGACAGCGGTGACTCGTTGCCCTTGCACAATGCCATGGCGGAATCGAAACGACCTTCGTGGATGAAATCCTTGATGTGGTTCATGAAGTTGGGGTCCACCTTGGTGGCACGGCTCAGCGTGAGCCATCTTTCAATAAACACATAAATCACCCACAACAGCATGAGAATCAATGGAATCATAATCCAAAGACTTGACGGGGCGAAAACCAATTTGAAAAAGCTGACCTTTTCTTCAGTTTGAGCTACAGTTTCTAATAAAAACGGCACATTCATCATAGTAAACATTATTCTTAAAATTTTCGCAAAATTACAATTGTATCACTTGCTATGCGACCATAAAGCCCATTTTTTTCAAACAACTCCGTGTTGAAATTCTTATTTTTTCAACGCAAAAATCTCTCATCAAATTGCATACCTTTGCAACAAATTCAATAAGAATATATAATCTGTTAAATATATGTACGTTACAACACGAAATCAGTCTGTCAAGCACGCAAAAAAGAGCAAGAAATCCAATAATTCCTCCTCAAAAGGTGGAGGAAGTTCCTCCAAAAAGCATCTCACCAAAGAGCAGTGGCATAAAATTTTTGGCATCCTGCTCCTCCTTTTTTCACTCGTAGCCTTCGTTTCCATTTTGTCATTCTGGTTCACCCATGCCGCCGACCAGGAGTACGTGCAGCCCGGCAGCGACACCCAGCCCGGCAACTGGTGCCGCGGATTAGGCGCTTACCTCGCCCATTTCTGCTGCGATGCCACCTTCGGTCTCTTCGCCATCGGCATCCCGTTCCTTACCTTCCTGTACGGCGTGCGGCTCACCTTCGAGAAAACCCTGATGCCGCTGTTCCGCACCACCGTCACCACCGTGCTCACCATGGTGTGGCTCTCGATGTTCCTCGCCTTTTTCTTTGTAAAAAAAGGTGAAGTCGATATCAACTCATTCCCGTCCGGATTCTTTGGCAACTCCATCACCGGACTATTAGTGGACGGTACTGGCAAAATCGCCACCTTCTTCATCCTCCTCGCCCTCCTGCTGCTCATCCTCTTCCTCTGTTACAACATCCCCCCCTCTGTTTTCGTGAAGGCTGGAGCCAAAGTAAAGGACAAATGGGTAGAAAGCCGCAAAAATCGTAACGACAGTGATGACGACGATGATGACGACTACGATGAAGATGATGCTGAAGTAGTGGTGGGTGGAAAGAAGAAAAAGAAAGGCAGTCAGCAGCGCGAAACAGAAGACCTGCCCGGCCAGTACATTGAAGAGTTGGGCGGACTGAGCAAGGAGTATGGCAACAACACCATCGACCTCGGCGGGAGCGAAACGGTGAACCAAAAACCGGAAGCCCCTGTTTCAGAAGTCCCGTTCGACATTGTCAATGGGGATTCCTCCAACGATACCCCACAAGAAGAGAATGTCAACGCAGAAATGGCTGTTGAACCCGACACTCCCGAGCCTGCTCCCCTCGCCCTGCCAGAGCCTGTGCTCCCGTTGGAGGATTACGACCCGCGCCTCGACCTGTCGCACTACCAGTTCCCCACCACCGACCTGCTGCTCGACTACCAGCCCACCGTCATCAACGAAGCCGCCAAGATGCAGGAGCTCCGCGAGAAGAAAGAGCGTATCGAAAAGACTCTCAAGAGTTTCGGCATCGAAATCAAGAAGATTTTCGCCACCATCGGACCCACCGTCACCCTGTACGAAATTGTACCTGCCGAAGGTGTGCGCATCAGCAAAATCAAGAATCTGGAGGACGACATCGCATTGAGCCTCGCCGCCCTCGGCATCCGTATCATCGCGCCTATCCCCGGCAAAGGCACCATCGGCATTGAGGTGCCGAACGCCAACCCGCAGATTGTGGCCATGAAGGACATCCTCGACTCCGACAAGTTCCAGAACAACAAATACGACCTGCCCATCGGTCTCGGCAAGACCATCAGCAACGAGCCGTTTGTGGCCGACCTTGCCAAGATGCCGCACCTGCTCATGGCCGGTGCCACCGGACAGGGAAAATCCGTGGGACTGAACGCCATCATCGCCTCGCTTCTTTACAAGAAACACCCGTCAGAACTCAAGTTCGTGCTTATCGACCCGAAAAAGGTGGAGTTCACCCTCTATTCGATTATCGAGCGGCACTATCTGGCCATGCTGCCCGGTGCCGACAACCCCATCATCACCGATGTGAAGAAGGTCATCTACACGCTCAACTCGCTGTGTGCGGAGATGGATGCCCGCTACGACCTGCTGCAGCTGGCGCAGGTGCGCAACATCAAGGAGTACAACACCAAGTTCTGCCAACGCAAGCTCTCCCCCACCAACGGTCACCGCTATCTGCCTTACATTGTGCTGGTTATCGACGAGTTCGGTGACCTCATCATGACGGCAGGCCGCGAGGTGGAGACGCCCATCGCCCGTCTGGCCCAGCTGGCCCGTGCCATCGGCATCCACCTCATCATCGCCACGCAGCGTCCGTCTGTCAACATCATCACGGGTGTCATCAAGGCCAACTTCCCGAGCCGTATCGCCTTCCGTGTCACCTCCATTGTGGACTCGCGCACCATTCTCGACGGCAGCGGTGCCAACCAGCTCATCGGCAAGGGCGACATGCTGCTCTCCACTGGTAGCGACCTCGTGCGACTGCAGTGCGCCTTCATCGACACGCCGGAAGTGGAGGCCCTCACCCGTTTCATCGCCGACCAGCAGGGCTATCCCGAACCGTTCCTTCTCCCCGAATACGTGGAAGAGACCACCGGTAGAGGCGACGACGAACCCGTGAACCCCAACGAGATCGACTCTTGCTTCATGGACGCCGCCACCCTCATCGTGGAGACGCAGATGGGCTCCACCTCGCTGCTGCAACGCAAGATGAAGCTCGGCTACGCCCGCGCCGGCCGCATCATGGACCAGCTCGAAGAGTTCAAGATTGTAGGACCCGCCGTGGGCAGCAAAGTCCGTGAGGTGAAAGTGAAAACCGCTGAAGAGCTGCGGATGATTTTCCAGAGTATGGGACTGATTTAAATGGAGAATTGAAAATGGGAAACTGAAAATTTAATAATCAATCAAACGCGAACGCAGTGAGCCTCAAATTTCACCACTATGATTCTCACCACTAACCAAATACGAGAGAGCGAACGACAGACGATGGCCACCGAACCCATCGCCTCCATCGACCTGATGGAACGGGCGGGCACCCGTTTCGTGGAGCACCTCACCGAAACCTTAAACCTAAATGATTTCCGCGGCATCTACCTCTTCTGCGGCCCCGGCAACAACGGCGGCGACGGCCTCGTTATCGCCCGCCAGCTGGCCCAAAAGTCCATCGAGGTTTTCGTCATCGACTGCTCTTTCGACAAAAAACGCACCGAAGAGTTCACAACCAACCTGCAGCGTTTTCAACAGCTGAACCTCTCTAACGCCCACCTCGAACCTTTCGATGAAACCGCTCTGCAGCAGCACGATTTCAACGACACCCTCTGCATCGACGCGCTGTTCGGCATCGGTCTCAGCCGACCCGTGGAGGGAAGATTCCGTGATGCCATCCGCTTTATCAATTTATATTTCAACGACATAATCGCTGTGGATGTTCCCAGCGGTTTCTTCTGCGACGAGCATACCCCCTGCACCGCACCACATGTGAAAGCGACGCGCACCTTCACCTTCCAATTCATGAAATGGGAGTTCATGCTGCCCGCCAACCGCAATAGCGTGGGAGAGGTGAGCGTGCTGGATATCGGACTGCAAATCCCTACTGAACTGAAAGATACAGACATACTGAACGAAGAAGCCGTACAGGTGTGTACCGCCGACATGGTGAAGCTGATGTTGAGCGTTACCCCCAACGAAAAGTTCTCCAACAAAGGCACTTTTGGGCACGCCTTGCTGATAGCCGGTTCGATGAAGATGCCCGGCGCGGCGATTCTGAGTGCGACGGCGGCTTTGCGGGGCGGGTGCGGAAAACTCACGGTACACTCCACCCGCAATGTCACTACGGCCCTGCCCACCGTACTTCCCGAAGCCATCCTCGACCCGGACCCGTGCGAAGAGTGCGTGTCGGTATGCTACTGGGAGGAGATGAGCGGCCTGAACGCCATCGCCATCGGTCCCGGCATCGGACAGTCGCCGAAGAGCGAAGCCCTGCTCAAGTCACTGCTTTCGGAGGTGCGCTCCCCTATCCTCTTCGATGCCGACGCACTCAACCTTTTAGCCCAAAACAAAACCCTTCTCAGCGACCTCCCACCCCGCTCCGTACTCACGCCTCATGTGAAGGAGTTTGAGCGGCTGGCGGGAAGGTGCGACAGTCAAACCGAACGGATGATACGGCTGAAACAGTGGGTGATACGCCATCAGGTGACGGTCATCCTGAAGGGCCACAACAGCGTGGTGGCAGTACCCGACGAGAAGTTAGGTTGCCGGATGGTCATCATCCCCACCGGCAATGCAGGCATGGCCACCGCAGGCAGCGGCGACGTGCTGACCGGACTGTTGCTCGGACTGATGGCCCGCACCCAACTTCCCGAAGTTTCGGCCATCGTGGCGGCCTATCTGCACGGACTGGCCGGCGACCTCGCCTTGGAGAACGAGGCAGAGGAAAGTCTCATCGCCTCCGACATCTGCCACAACATCGGAAAAGCCTTCAAAAAAGTCAGAGATTAACGCGGTTCCACCTCGTATCTGGTAACCTGAATCTTGCGTTCCAACGAGGCGGAAATGCTATACACCGAGTTGCGCTTGTCGTTGGGATTGTCGCTGACCTCCTTGGCTGCCATCGACGACCCCTCAGGTTCACTAATGATTACGAGGCGGTTTCGTGCCGTGCCTGACAAGTAGGGCAAAAAGATTCCCTGTTTATATTCTTTTAAATAATTAATGAAAGAAGAAATACGTCGTGACGAAAGAGCATAATTGTATTCTGCTTTGTGTAAAGGACTTGCGAAACCACACACCGTAATGGTGACGCTATTTCCAGCCGTCAAATCGGTCAGCAACAGCTGCGAAAACTCCTCTAATTTGCGAAAACCACGCTCCACCGAATCAGCAAAAAACCTTTCGATTCGCTGGCGAGCCACCTCAGCATCCTCGCCTTTCAACCCGCGGGAATACTCGGTCTTGTAGGTATCCTTCATCGCGATATAGTCGGCCAGCGTGCTTCGGTAATTGCGGGTAGTCGTGGTGGCCGTGGTGCGCGGATCGGGTTCATCATTATGAAAATAAAGAGTGATGGGCAACAACAGCGTCACCTTCTCCTGCACAGAGACCGTATCGATGACAATTGTATCTTCTTCATTATTAACAACTTCATCCCTTTCTAACCATTGATAATGATACAAATCGGTGCAACAGGTATCGGCATCGTCTTCCGGATTCTTCGGACGGTTGGAGGCAAAATAACCACCCTTATCGTGCCGATTAACCGTAAAATAGATGTCGTTGGCAGTGGAGTTGATGGGAATACCGATATTGGTGGGAGCAGTCCATTTCGACAAAGCCCCTTCAGTATAAAAGACATCGTAACCTCCTATTGTCAAATGAGTTCCATCTGAGCTAAAGTAAAGTCGGCCGTTGTTTTTATCATAAAAAGGCGTGATTTCATTGTCGGGCGTATTGACCACGCTGCCGGCATTGATGGGGTCGTCGAAATGATTGTTTTGATAGATGGAATACCAGATATCGAGTTCGCCGAAGCCACGGGGACGGTCGGAAACGAAATAGAGCACACTATAGTCGCCCACATCCACCCAGTTCGGCTGGGTGGTGGTAGTACCCGGCAGGTTGATGCGGCGATTCAGCTGTTGAGGTTTGTTCCAATGTCCTGATTTCCAATCACTACGCCAAAGCGAGCACTGGAGCTTTTTGCCCGAATCGCGCAAACAACGGGCAAAAATCATCAAAGTTCTATCTTCATTAAAAGTAACCCCACAATTATAATATTTATTATCGTTGACCAATGACGAGACTGAGACCGGCTTCGAGAAACCGCCTACCGTGAGCTGGCTCCGATAGATGCGGGTAGTCCAAAACTGTTCGAAAATATCACCATAATCATCCTCACTTTCAGGACGAAGCGATGAGAAAAAGAAAGAGGAATCGGGGAACAGCACGCCATTATATTCCGAGAACTGTGTATTGATGACATTGGAGACCTCTTCGATTTCAACGGGAATAGTATCTTTCTGAATAAAAGCAATTTGACGTTGACGTTCTTCATCATCCAGCACCTGCTGCGCAAAAAGGCCGTAGCTCTGCGTCAGCATCCATCCCAAAAACAAAACTTGAAGCCATCTTTTCATCATCATACCCTTTACATCACATCATACGGACAAGAAAGAATGGCCTTACTTCTTTTCTCTCTGGCCTTTTTAAATATATAGTATAACGACACCTCGAAGCCGCCTCGCGCGTGGCTGGCCACCGTCAGCGAAGAGAAGTTGAGGTCGTAGCTCAGTCCTAACCGAAGGTTCTCCCATTGCACCACCCCACAGATGACGAGAGCGTCGGCCCAGCGGTAATAAACCCCACCGCCGGCTGCGAACCGGTTGCTTTTGGGATTTTTGAAATATTCATATTCCAAAAGGGTGCCGAAAATAATTTCCCGATAGCGATGCTGAAACCTCGCCATTGCCGAGGGTGACAGCAACAGCTGCTTAGCCACCGGGATATGGGTAGCGACATACGCCGTGTACTTGCGATGCAGCACACTCTTGCCGCCGTTCAGCGTGGTAGCGGGTTGCGCGAGGTGGCTCACACTCATCCCCACAGTATAACTGCTTCGCTTGTTGGGTGTCAGTGTCCATGCGGCACCGACACCGCAGTCAAAAAAACAGTACTTTTCCCTTTCAAACGTCTCACTGATGGGAATGCCAGGGTTGTATGCGCCGCCCTGGAACTGCTCGTCGAACGAGAGCGCCGAGTAGTCGATGGCGCGCTGGTCGAAACCACAAAAGACACCCAGTGAAATCTTGTGGCGGTTAGCCCGATCCAATGACTTGGTAGCCCCTACGAACAAATTTCCTTGGAACGTACGGTACTTGGAATCACCGGCACGGTCGGCGTTGAACTGCACGCCCACGCCGAGAAGGAAACGATGGGCATTGCTCTTCACCACCTGCGCATCGAAAGAGCCGGAAAAGGTGAGGTACGGCTTGGTGACGGCCAGCCACTGCGTCTTCTGGTTCATCCCCACACGGAACAACCCGTCCATCGCGCCCGTATTGGCGGGATTGAGATACAGCGGGTTGGCCTCCCACTGCGAGTAGTGGATGTCCTGACCAAACGAAGGCAGCAGCGAGGCGATAAAAACAGCAATCATCAGCACATAGCGGTACTTGTCGCGCCAGCAGTTGCGCAGATAGCGGCGCAGCTCGTTCTCGCGAGGATTGTTCTGCGGCTCGTAAAATTTCTTGCCGCTGATAGACTCCGGCAGATACTCCTGATTCACGAAATTCTGCTCATAGTCATGCGCATACTGATACCCCTTGTGGTAGCCCAAATCCTTCATCAACTCGGTCGGAGCGTTGCGGATATGGAACGGCACGGGCAGGTCACCGGTCTTCTTCACCCAGCTTAATGCCTCATCGATAGCAAGATAGGAGGCATTACTTTTGGGGGATGAGGCGAGGTAAATGGCAGTTTGAGAAAGGATGATCCGCGCCTCGGGCATCCCGATATGATGGACAGCCTGAAAGCAGTTGTTGGCCAACAGCAGCGCGTTGGGATTGGCATTTCCGATATCTTCGGAGGCCAGGATAATCATTCTTCTTGCGATGAAAAGGGGATCCTCACCGCCCGCCAGCATTCGCGCCAGCCAATAAACCGCCGCATTGGGGTCGCTGCCGCGCATCGACTTGATGAAGGCTGAAATCACATCATAATGCGTGTCGCCCTTTTTATCATAGATGGCCAGATTCTTCTGTATCACCTTCTGCACCAGGGCATTATCCACCACAAGATGGGTGGTGCCTTGCGGGGCGGCATTCACCACTAATTCAATAGCATTCAACAATTTACGAGCATCACCACCCGATACCCGCAACAAGGCCTCATTCTCCTTCATCTCAATTTTCAAGCCTTGTTCTTTTTCATAATAATGAATAGCGGAATCGACAATCTTCTCTAAATCAGCTCTATTCAAACTCTCCAGCACATACACTTGGCAGCGGGAGAGCAACGGGGAGATGACCTCAAAGGAAGGATTCTCTGTGGTGGCACCTATCAGCGTCACAATGCCCTGCTCCACAGCCCCTAACAGCGAGTCCTGCTGTGACTTGGAGAAGCGATGGATTTCATCAATAAAAAGAATAGACTTCCCTTCGGCTTTGCGAGCCTGCTCGATCACCTCGCGCACCTCCTTCACACCGGAGTTGATGGCGCTGAGCATGTAGAACTGTGCTTTCGCCACCTCCGCAATCAGCAAGGCGAGGGTGGTCTTCCCCACCCCAGGAGGCCCCCACAAAATCATCGAGTGCAGATTGCCTGTCTCGATGGCATGACGCAAACTTGCGCCCTCGCCCATCAAGTGCGGCTGGCCGATATATCCGTCAAGGGTTCTCGGCCTCAATATCTCGGCCAAAGGCTTCTGCACGGCAGAAAGTATTAGTGGATGATCAATTTCTCACGTATAACATCGCCATTGCGCATCACCACCTGCAACAGGTAAGTGCCCGGAGCGATGCCATTCAGCTCTATCTCGCCCTGCGATGCGTCCAGACGCACTCTACGCACCTGACGACCTAACACATTGTACAGATACACCTCCGCAATGTCCTCGCGGTCGCAACGCAACGTAACCACATCGGTGGCCGGGTTCGGATAGACCAGCACATGGTAGTTAACAGTACCATACTGCGGAATACCGGTGGTATCTTCCACCACGAGAGTATGGTAAGCGGTGTTGCTGCATCCTGAAACAGAGTGGGTTGCCGTAACCGAATAGGTATAAGTTCCCGCTGTGTCGGGAGTGACATAGATCACAGATGATTCTTCACCCGTATTCCACACGAAGCTACAGTTGTTGGCCTGTGCCACCAGCATTTCAGTACCGCCGAGCGTCATCTCGTGAGCACCGATGATATTGACGGAAGGCTGTCCATATACAAAGAGCGTCAGGGTAATGGTACTGTCGCAGCCGAGGTGGGTGGTGCGATGGAAAGTGAAGGTCCCTGAAATGGTGCCGACATCAAATACCGTATCGTTCCATGTATAGGGGAGTTCATTTTCGCAAAGGCGCAGCATCTGGCTCTGAGCGTAGGTCTGATTAACCGTGAGATGCAGTGTCCACACGCTGTCGCAGCCGTGCGAGGTGGTGTGGTTGAACACATAGTCGCCCGTGGTGGTTCCCTGCTGGAAAGTTCGGTTTTCGCGTTCATAATAGTAGGGAAGGTCGCTGGAGCAGATGGTCAGACTTTCGCCATCTTCATAGTAGGGATAAATGGAAAGATGAAGGGTGATGATGCTGTCGCAGCCATAGATGTTGGAATAGGCGAAACGATAGGTACCCGACTGTGAGCCCGTATCGAAAGTAGTGTCGGCCTGTGCGAAATAGTATGGCAGGTCGTTTTCACAAATTTGCAAATTGACATTCTGCACGAAGGTAGGCCGCACGGTGAGCGCGAGTGTCACAATGCTGTCGCAGCCATACATGCTCTGCAAGTTGTAGGTGAAAGTACGGCTGGCAGTGCCTACCGGGAAGGTGATGTCGCGCCATGTATAGGGCAGGTCGCTCTCGCAAATCACTAACGACTCATTCTCCTCAAAGGTGGGATTCACCGTCACGTGGAGGGTCACAATGCTGTCGCAGCCATGAATGGTCTGACGATAGAAGACGAAATCGCCGGTGGTGGTGCCTTCCAAGAAAGTGGTGTCGCGCCACTGCAACGGGAAGCCGTTCTCACAAACCTCCAACGTCTCCTCCTGCGCATAGCTCGGATGCACAATCAGCGCCAAGGTCACGGTGCTGTCGCAGCCCAGCGACGAGGTGCGGGCGAACTGATAGATACCGCTCTGGGTACCTTCAGCGAAAACGGTGTCGCGCCACGTGTAGGGCAGCTCGTTCTGACAAATCACCTCGGCGGTATGAACCTCATAGACAGGAAGTACCGTCAGGTGGAGGGTGAGCATACTGTCGCAACCATTCACCGTGGTACGGCCGAAACGGAAGTTGCCCGACAGCGTGCCGACCTCAAACAGAGTATCCATAGCCTCATAACGGTACGGCAGTTCGCTGGCACAGATGGTGATAGCATCTTCATTTTCATAGATGGGATTAACGGTGAGATGCAGCGTCACCACACTGTCGCAACCATACTGGTTGGTGAGGTGGAACTCTCGAGTCTGCGACGCGGAACCTACTGGGAATACCTCTCCCAAGAAGGCAATGGGCAGGTCGTTCTGACAAACCGTCACATATTCGTCGGAGGCCGAAACAGGATTCACGGTAAGGTGCAGCATCACGGTGCTGTCGCAACCGTCCACGGTAGTACGGTCATACTGGATGTCGCCACTCTGCGTTCCTTCGGGCAGGGTAACATCGCGCCACGTATAAGGAAGCTCGCTCTCGCAAAGGGTCAGGCTCTCTTCCTGCTGATACGACGGATTCACCGTCAAGGTTAGGATGACCACGCTGTCGCAGCCTGCTGCCGAAGGTCTTTCAAACAGGTAGGTACCGCCGCGTGTGCCAGGCTGGAAGACCGTGTCGCGCCATGTGTAGGGCAGTTCGCTCTCGCAAATGGTCGCCTCTTCATACTGGCGATACAGCGGATGAACCACCAAACGAAGCACCCAGATGCTGTCGCAGCCATACTGCGTCTGTCCAGCAAAAGAATAGGTGCCTGTTGTGTAAGTTCTGTCAATCACCTCATCGTTCCAGATGAACGGCATGTCGCTTTCGCACACCTCTATGGTCTCGCTGCCACCGAAGCTCTGGCGGATGTTCAACGTCAGATAGACAATGCTGTCGCAGCCCTGCGAGGTCTGGCGACGGATGACATAGGTATCGGTGGGGGTGCCCACATGGAAGACCGTATCATAATAGGTGAACGGCAGTCTGTTGCGGCAAAGGTCAATAGTTTCGTAACGCTCCGTCGGATGATTGACCGTAAGATGCAGCGTCACCACACTGTCGCAGCCATGAGCGCTTGTTAGGTGGCGAACAACGGTCTGCGTTTCACTGCCTTCCTGGAAGGTCGTGTCGCCAAACAGGTAAGGAAGGTCGTCGGAGCAGATGGTCGCGGAGAGTTCGCGGCTATAGGTAGGATGAACAATCAAGGTGAGGGTGGCGGTGCTGTCGCACCCGACGGCATTGGTACGGGAATAGGTGTAGACCCCGCTCTCGGTACCAACGGTGAACACCTGATCGCGCCACACGTACGGCAACTCGCTGGCGCAGATCTCCACGGTCTCCTCAGAGGCGGTGGCCTCGCGGATGTCAAGTGTCAGCGTCACGATGCTGTCGCAGCCCTGAATGGTCGTCTTGTTGAAAACCATCGTGCCGCTCTGCGCATCGGTGCTGAAAGTGGTGTCGCGCCACGTATAGGGAAGTTCGCTACGGCAGAGGCTCAACGCTTCATGCTCATCATAAGCAGGATGAACCACCAGCACAAAGGTCACGATGCTGTCGCAGCCCAACGAAGTAGTGCGGGGCAACACATATACACCGCTTTGCGTACCCGTTTCAAAAGTGGTATCACGCCAAGTATAAGGCAGCTCCTGCTGACAGATCTGCGCATATTCCACTTCATACTTGCTCTCATTCACCACCAGATGCAAAGTCACGAGACTGTCGCAGCCGTGGATGGTGTGGCGGGTGAAGAGAAAGTCGCCGCTCTGGCTACCGACTTCAAAAACGGTATCACGCCAAGTATAAGGAAGGTCTTGCTGGCAGATGGTCTCATTTTCCTCCAAATAGAAAGCAGGATAGATGGTAACGGAAAGATTCACGATGCTGTCGCAACCGTCAACGGTAAGGCGGTGGAACTGATAGGTAGAATCCACGCTGCCCACCTCCAAGGTGGTGTCGCGCCACACTGCCGGAAGCTCGTTCTGACAGAGTTCCAAAGTTTCGAACTGTTCCACGGAGTAATGCATGGTAAGATTCAGAATGACCACGCTATCGCACTGAAATTCAGCGGCTCTGTAGAGCGTATCCACATAAACGCCCGTCTGCACGTAGGTCTTTCCGTTCCATTCCACGCTGTCGCAAACGGTCATCACAGTCGTATCGGCCACTACCAGGCAGTAGGGCGTGAAGGTGACGGGGCCAGCCAGCGGGCTGGGGTTGGCGGGGTCGCACATGGCCTGCACATACAGGTCATAGGGCTGTTGACCTGTCAATTCAGTAAGATAGAGGATAGTATCGTTATGGTTGATGGAGATTCCTTCTGATGCAGGGTCAAAGCCGGCGGGGCCGTACACCACGCGCCATTCGTTCTCGATGCTTCCTGCTTTCCAGCTGGCAGTGGCGGTGGTCATCATCACGTCGCTCACCTGAATGTCGGTAACTGTCGGGCAGGGCAGGAACTCCACAGAGAAGTTGTCGATAACGCAACGCCAATCCCATGAAGTGGAGGCCGAGTACCAGCGGAATGCCAGTCGTGCGCCGTCAGGAATGTTAGTGCCGGCCAGCGAGTATTCGTGCGGGGTGGCCGTTGTGGTAGAGGTTACGCTTTCCAGCGTCACAAAGGAGGCAGCATCCAGCACATTGGTCATATAACCGAAGGTCAGTTGGCTGCCGGAGACATTATCCATACGGGAAGAGAAGCTCACCTTCACCCCGTCGAGGTCGGAGGCAAACCACGGCACCGCCACGTAGTTGTCGGCTGAGAAGCCAGAAGCGTCGCGGGCGGTCAGCACGAGACCGTTGTTGCCACTAATAGCATTGTAGGTACTGACATGCGGTTGGCGGCCAGCCGCAGCTGCCGACAGAGAGTTCCAGCAGGTAGGCAGCGGTCCTTCCACAGCGACTCCCGTACCCGTATAGCTCTCCATATCTTCCCAATAGGGGATGGAAGCCGACTCGCAAGGTGTGACCGCCAATGCTGCTACCGACCACTCAGAGAGGGAGTCAATGGAACAGATAGCCCTGACATACACCTGATAAGTAATGCCAGGCAGAAGTTCAGAGAGAGTACAGGTCGGTTCGGTCACATTCAAAGTCACCCCTTCCCCATGTGCAACCCCTTGGGGCATGTATTCCACCATCCAAGAAGTCTCTCTCCAAGCCTGCTGCCACTCCACATGGATCTGGCTGTCAGACAATGGGTAGCAATTGGTAATCGACGGTACAAGGCAGAGGTCGAGCGAATCCACTGCCACAAGGTCTATAGCGCAGTGGGCGCAGGTATCGTTGTTGCTCCAAGAGAAAGCAAGGCGGTCGTCACTCGTCAGAGATAATTCGCGCAAGCTGAAAAAATGCTCCACCGCGCTGGTTGAACTTGGAACAACCTGAATAGGAGTGAAATAGGAAACCAAACCTTCGCTATGCCAATATCCCAAAGTGAGCTGGCCGATGGTGTCATTCTCCATTTTCGTAGTAAAAGTGATGCCCAACGCACTATAGTCGGCGGCAAAAGCGGGCATCATCACGCAGTTAGAAGTGCCGTAGATGGAGCTGTCGCCGGCGGTGAGCAACAGGGCGTTGCTGTCGGGGGCAAAATCGGGCGACACATGCGGGGCATAGGTGCTATCGCTGCCCATGAAGACAAAATCCCAGCATTCGGGCAGGATGCCGCGCACATCGGCGGCAGTGGCACTGTCGCTGTCGAAATTGCACAGCATCGGCACCGCGGCAGCGGGACAATCTTGACTTTGCGCCCGCATCAGAGAGGGCGAAAATAGCAGTATCATCACAAAAAAGAGACAAACAGCGAGTAAATTCCTGCCGTTAATTTCATGTCTCATCATTTTTTCTAACCCATACATCTTTTCTTTCATAATATATAATTTCTTAATTATCAATTACTTATAAATAAAAATACTTCATCATAAACCTTTCTTCACAAGCCCACTTATACATTTTATGAAAATTGAGGCAAAAGTACAGATTTTTCAAGACATGACAATGATAAAAAAGTATAATTATTACAAGAAAAAATTATATCTTTGCACGTTCTAAAATATGACAACTATGATTCAGACCCGATTTGAAACGGAAGGTTGTCGCACCTTCCTTCCCGAAGTGCCAGAAGCGGTTCATAACCGATTGAATGATGCATATTTACAACTCATCAACCGCAACGGTGCCGGCAACGACTTTCTCGGCTGGTTAGACCTGCCCGAAGCCGCCGGAAGCAGCGAGATCAAGGATGTCAAACGCGTGGCCGCCCGACTAAAAGAGTTGTCGCAGGTGGTAGTGGTCATCGGCATTGGAGGCTCGTACCTCGGCGCCCGCGCCATCATCGAGGCCCTGCAACCCCATTTCAGCGACTTGAATCCCTCCCCTGCCGCCCCCACCGTTCTATTCGCCGGCAACAACATCAGTGAGGATTATCTATCTGATTTACAGAATATTTTAGACAAAAAAGAGTACTCCCTCATCGTCATCTCCAAATCCGGCACCACCACCGAGCCGGCTATCGCCTTCCGCATCCTGAAACAGCATTGCGAGAAGAAATATGGCAAGGAGGAGGCGAAGAAGCGCATCGTGGCCATCACCGACCGGCAACGCGGTGCCCTCAAGCAGTTGGCTACCCAAGAGGGGTACGACACCTTCGTCATCCCCGACAATGTGGGCGGTCGCTACTCGGTGCTCACTCCTGTTGGACTGCTGCCTATCGCAGTGGCGGGTTACGACATTGACGCACTGCTGGAAGGCGCACACCGAATGCACGAACTGCTGTTGGCCGACAAAACGCTCCAAGGCAACCCTGCCATGCATTACGCACTCATCCGTAACCTGTTGTATTGCAATGGGAAAAGAGTGGAACTGATGGTGGCATACGAACCTCGCCTTTATTACCTCATCGAATGGTACAAGCAGCTGTTTGGCGAGAGCGAGGGCAAAGAAAACCGCGGCATCTTCCCCGCCGGCTGCATCTTCTCCACCGACCTGCACTCGTTGGGACAGTACGTGCAGGAGGGACAGCGGATGCTGTTCGAGACCGTCATCTCGGTTGAAAAGAGTCATCATACACTTCCCATCCCCTTCGACGAACAAGATACCGACGGACTCAACTACCTGCAAAAGAAGAGCATCACGGAGGTGAACCATGCCGCTGAGACCGGGACCCGTGCAGCCCACATCGCTGGCGGCGTACCCAACCTGCGCATCGTCATCCCCGAAATCAACGAGCTTACGCTTGGCGAACTGGTCTTCTTCTTTGAATTCGCCTGCGCGATTGGAGGTTATTTGCTGAAAATCAATCCTTTCGACCAGCCTGGAGTGGAAGCTTACAAGAAAAATATGTTCAGACTGCTCGGCAAAAAATAGTCACTTTTCACCCAAAAATTTTAAAATTTTAACGCAAAATCATCACTATGCCAAGAACCAAAAAAGAGATGGGCGATGTTAGCTTGTTAGGCAACCAAAAGACCGCCTATCCCACCTTATACGAACCCGCCCTATTAGAGGCGTTTGACAACAAACACCCCGACAACGAATACGTGGTGACGCTTGACTGTCCGGAGTTCACCTCGCTGTGCCCCGTGACCGGACAGCCCGACTTCGGTCACATCATCATCCGCTACATCCCGAGGATCAAGATGGTGGAGAGCAAAAGCTTGAAACTCTATCTGGGCAGTTTCCGCAACCACGGCGACTTCCATGAGGACTGTGTGAACATCATCATGAAAGACCTCATCGAGGTGATGGATCCGAGATATATCGAAGTAACTGGCCGGTTCAACCCGCGCGGCGGCATCGCCATCAGGCCGTTTGCCAACTACGGCGACAAAGAGCATCAAGAGATGGCATTGCAGCGCCGGATGGCATATCTCAACGAAGAATAATGGCCATGGGTAAAGACGCTGTCATCATCCTTTCCGGCGGCATGGACTCGACCACCATGCTATATGAGTTTCACGACGAGATTGCCCTCGCCATCACTTTCGACTATGGTTCATTGCAGAACAAACGGGAGCAAAAGTTTGCGGATATGCACTGTAAAAAACTGGGTATCAAGCACATTATCATCCCGTTAGAGTTCATGGGAAAATATTTCAAGAGCTCGCTGCTGATGACGCCCAACGACATTCCGGAGGGGCGGTACGACGATGAAAATATGCGCTCGACGGTGGTGCCATTCCGCAACGGCATCATGCTGGCAGTAGCTTGCGGCATGGCCGAGAGCAACGGGCTGAAACGGGTGATGATGGCCAACCATGCCGGCGACCATGCTATCTATCCCGACTGCCGGCCGGAGTTTGTGGCGGCAATGTCAGCGGCAATGTCGGCGGGCACCTACGATAATGTGGAGTTGTGCGCCTCCTACACGGGACTCAGCAAAACCGATATCGCATTGAGGGGCAAGCGAATAGGCATCAACTATGCGGAGACATACTCCTGCTACAAGGGTGGCGAGGTGCATTGCGGGGTGTGCGGCACCTGTCAGGAGCGGCGGGAGGCCCTACAAGCCGCCGGCATCGACGACAAAACCCCATACCAATCATAATTTTTCAACTTTTAATTTTCCATTTTCAATTCTCAAATTCAATGTATTACGTAAGAAAAACCCTTGAAATATCCTCCTGTCACCAGCTCTACCTCGACTACGAGAGCAAGTGTGAGAACCTGCATGGCCACAATTGGAAAATCAATGTGTATTGCCGTGCCGAAAAGTTAGATAGCAACGGTATGGTGTGCGATTTTACCGAAATCAAACGTCTGATACACGGCAAGATAGATCATCGCAATCTGAACGAAGTGCTGGACTTCAACCCGACGGCTGAGAACCTGGCCCGCTGGATTGTGGAGACGGTTCCGAACTGTTACCGCGCCGATGTGTGGGAGTCGCGCGACAACAAAGCCTCCTATATTTCCGATAACGCGCCCCAAAACTTCGACTAACGTGTACCGCATCAACGAGATTTTCTACTCCTTGCAGGGCGAGGGATTCCATAGCGGCATCCCCAGCGTGTTTGTGCGTTTCAGCGGCTGCAACTTGCGCTGTTCCTTCTGCGACACCCAGCACCAAACGGGCAGCATGATGGAACTGTCGGCCATTGCCAAAGCGGTCAACCAATATCCTGTTGCACAATGGATTATACTAACAGGCGGCGAACCTTCGTTATTCATTGACGAAGAGTTCGTGGTGAAACTGAAGGAGGCGACTGGAAAGAAAATCGCGATTGAGACCAACGGGACCCATCCCCTACCCTCCCACCTCGACTGGGTGACACTTTCGCCCAAATCCGGCTTCGAGGGCGGCGACACAGCACCTTGCATCCTGACGCACTGCGACGAGCTGAAGGTGGTGTATTGTCATCAGGATTTATCTCAATATCAAAACATTATAACAGAAAACCGCTTTTTACAGCCCTGCTACTGCGAAAATGCTGAAGAGAACCGCGCCAATTTAGAGGCGTGCGTGAAGGCGGTGCTTCAACACCCCGGCTGGCGGCTGTCGCTGCAGATGCACCGCCTGATTGGCATCCGCTAAAATTATTTATCATACTTATATTCTAATTTAACTAAAAGGAAAAAAACTCATGGCCACACAACCCAGAACGCCATTGCGCGAACGCCCCTTCCCCGACTATACCCACCGCGAGGAGATGATGAACATGCTGAGTCATGCCGTAGGCGTGGTTTGCGCCATCGTAATGATGGTGATAGCGGTGCGAGCCTCGTCTGGCGACCCGCTCAAAGTCGCTTGCAGCATCATCTATGTGGCAACGGTACTGGCCGCCATGCTCTTTTCCAGCATCTACCACGGTCTGCCGAAAGGGATGTCCAAGCAGGTATTCCGTGTCATCGACCATTGCGACATCTTTTTCACCATCGCCGGCACCTACACCCCCATCACCCTGATCGGAATCGTGCCCATCAATCCTGCCATGGGATGGACCATCTTCGCCATTGAGTGGGGATTGGCCATCATCGGGGCAACGCTCAACGCCATCGACCTTAAGAGATACTCCAAATTCTCGATGGCCTGCTACTTGGGCATGGGCTGGTGCGTGATTATCAGTCTGCGCGACACCATTCTCGCCATGACACTCGAAGGCTTCCTATGGATTATAGGGGGCGGCGTGGCCTTCACCATCGGTGCGGTGCTGTACCTCATCGGCAAGAAAAAACGCTACCGCCACTTCATCTTCCACGTCTTCGTGCTCATCGGCATCGTGACGCAGTTCATCGGCGTGTGGCTGTACCTTCTGTAATTCGTATCACCATTTTTGGCGATAATTTTCCCACCAAATCACCTGATAATGGGATTGTACCACCCTTTTAGGGGAGGTATTTTTGCATGCTTAAAAAAAAGAGCATGAGAAAAGGAATCCTACTACTGATTTTAGCGTCATTACTATTTGATTTTCAGATACTTTCAGCACAAGAAAACCAAAGTTCATCCAGCAATGAAAATGCACCTGCCGACAGTGTGAAGCCCAAAAGCCGTCTCACCATTGGTGGGTATGGTGAAGCGGTATATAAATACAATTTTTATAGTGATAATATGTTCCGCTACTCGCACGCTGAAAAGTATGCGAACGCGAAAGGCCACGGGCGTGTAGATCTCCCCCATGCGGTTTTTCTGATGAGTTATGATTTTGGCAAAGGATGGACCTTCAACGCTGAAATCGAATTCGAGCATGGCGGCACCGAGGCAGCCGTGGAGGTAGAAGCGGAGGAGACCGGCGAGTTCGAGAAGGAAATCGAGCGCGGCGGCGAGGTGGCTTTGGAGCAGTTCTGGTTGCAGAAGTCGTTTTTGGACTCCAAAATCAACATCCGCGCCGGTCATATTGTAGTGCCCGTGGGCGGCACCAACAACGCCCATCTCCCCAACGAGTTTTTCGGGGTGTATCGTCCTGAAGGTGAGAATACTATCATTCCCTGCACGTGGCACGAGACCGGTATTGAGCTGTGGGGCCGCATCAAGGGATGGCGCTACGATTTGATGGTCATCCCGGCACTCAACTCCAACATGTTCAACGCCTCCAACTGGATTCAGAACGGTTCGGCATCGCCCTACGAGTTCAAAGTGGCCAACAAGCTGGCAGTGGCCGCCCGCATCGACAACTACAGCGTGAAGGGACTTCACATCGGGGTGAGCGGCTACGTAGGCAATTGCTTCCGCAACGACATCATCACCGACGGAAAGGCCAGCAAATACGACAAGGTAAAAGGCACGGTGGCCATTGGTTCCATCGACTTCAGTTACAAACACAAAGGGTTTGTGTTGCGCGGCAGCGGGTTGTACGGACACCTGTCGGATGCGGGGCTCATCTCCACCTACAACGCCTCACAGGTCAACAGTTCGCAGTCGCCCTACCCGCATACGCTGGTCGGCAAAGCCGCTTGGACGGCCGGCTGCGAGGCGGGTTACGACTTCTTCACCCTTTTGAAAGAGAATTCGAAAGCCAAAGATCAGAAATTCTTTGTCTTTGTAAGATATGAATACTACGACTCTTACGTGCCGGTGGCCGATGCCACCCCGTACTCTTGGAGCGAGCGGCATTGTGTGAGCGGCGGCATCAACTACCGTCCCATCCCCGAGATCACCATCAAGGCGGAAGGCGGCGTGCGGCTGCTGCATTCGCAGTACAACCAGGAACCCTGGATGGCGCTGGGCATCACGTGGGCGGCGTTCTTTAAGCACGAGAAAGTGAAGTAGTTAATTGACTATTCTATTTATTAAAATATTAAAATATTAAAAATCAATAAATTATAAAAATCATGAAGAACAATGTTTTTATTCTTGCAGCATTATTGATGGCCGGGCTGATGACCGCGTGCCACAAGGACGACCCGGTAGAAACCGCCAAGAAGGAGCAGGTGGCGATTCTTGAGCAGTATGTGAACCACACCATTGCGCCCACCTACAGCAATCTGGCCGCTTACTCAGAGCAGCTGGTGACCGACTTGCAGACTTTGCGTGCTGAGCGCACCCAGGCGAATGTGAACCGCGCCTGCGAGACCTTCCTCAATGCTCGCGCATGGTGGGAGAAGAGCGAGGCCTTCCTGTTCGGTGCCGCCTCCGACTTCGGCATCGACCCGCACATCGACTCCTGGCCGTTGGACGTGGACGCTTTCAACACCATGATGACCAACACCGCACAGATTGAGGCGATGGATGCGGAAGATGGCGACGAATATGCCGGCGACAAGCTCGGCAACTCGCTCCTCGGCTTCCACGGCATCGAGTACATCCTTTTCAGCAACGGCTCCCCGAAGAGTGCGGATGAGATTTCTGACCTTCAGATGATTTACGCTGTGGCAGTGGCCGGCGACCTGCGCAACCGCTGCTTCCAGTTGGAGGTAAGCTGGTTGGGTAAAAACGCACCGAAGTCACACCGCGACAAAGTAGATGACCTTGAGCTGAACTGCACGGTGAATGGTGGCGACTACAGCTACGGTACCAACCTGATGAAAGCCGGCACGTTAGGAAGCACCTATCCCAGCTCTGTCAGCGGACTGATGGCCATTGTGGATGGTTGTCGTACCATCGCTGATGAAGTGGGCACCTCCAAGATCGGCAAGCCGTACAATGGCGAAGACCCGAACTACATCGAGTCGCCGTACAGCCACAAATCCATCGAGGACTTCTACAATAATATTCTCAGCATTGAGAACGCCTACATGGGCGGAATTGATGGCGAACGCAACGAGGATGTGTCACTTCACGGCTATCTGAAAGAGCATAATGGCGAACTTGATGTGCGCGTGCTTTCCGCTATCGCGTTGGCCAAGTCCAAGATCCAGGCCATGCCCGCACCTTTCGTACAGAACTACAGCAATGCCGCCAATGGCGAGGCTTCTGAAGCCTGCCAGCAGTTGGATGAAGTCCTGTCGGAAGTGGACAACTGGCTGAGAACGGAGAATTAACAATGAATAATGTACAATGAACAATGAACAATGAACAATGAATAATGAATAATGTACAATGTACAATTGAGAATTGAGAATTGATTATTAACTATTAATTATTAATTATTAACTATTAACTGATCATGAAACATTTACCATTAGACATAAAAATAATGAGTTTGGTGATAGTGGCATTGCTGGTGATGAATGGCTGCCACAAGGATCCCGAACCAGAGCCACTGTCATGGTTGGAGGAGGAGACGTATGCGGGCGGCAAGTTGGGCACCACCTTCAACGCATCCTCATCGGCCTACGAGGATCCCGCGCCGGCGGTTACCGACATTGCAGGCTTCAAGTATGGCGAATACCTGTTTGAACGCGACTTCACCCAGGGCACCGCACCTTTTAACGGACTGGGACCCTTGTACATTCGCAGTTCCTGCATCGCTTGTCATCCCGGCTACGGTCACGGCAAGCGCATGGACCGCTACATCGCCAACGAGTGGGGCAACGGTTACCTGCTCGTGGTCACCGACCAGAACGACACGTATGTATCCTCACTGACGGGCATGCCGCAGACCAAGGCGGTGGCACCCTTCAAGGCTCCGATTGACGAGTCGCAGATTCAGATCAGCTGGCTGCCTTATACCGACGAGTGGGGCAACACCTTCCCGGACGGCGAGACCTACAGCCTGATTTATCCTGAGGTACACATTCCCGCCTCTGCCTACTATGTTCCGTTGGAGGTGGGTGGCAACACCATTCCTTACGGCAGCGAGATTGTGCGGTTGGAGTCCACCATCGGCATTTATGGCACTGGCTTGTTGGATGCCATTCCCGACGACTCCTTGAAAGCACAGTATCAGAAAGAGTATAACGCTGGCGCGAACCTTAATCCCGCCATGTGGGCCGGCACCGACTGGGCTACTACCGGTTTGTACGGCAACACCAACCATCCCAAACGCTTCACCTATGCTTGTACCCGCGGTCCGTTGCAGGACGGCCCTGGCGCCAACGCCATCTGGAACATCACCAACGTGACCCGCAAAGATCGCCGTTACCACTACATGACGGCCACCTACGCCCGCGTGGCCTCGCAAGACCCTGAAGTGCAAGCTGAGTTCTACAACTATTTTCCCGAGTATAATGTGAGCGGCGACCCCGAAACCGACATTTACAACTACCTCACTGGTACGAACTTGCCGGCAGAGATGAGCGACGACGACTATGTCAACCTGATGATATGGCACAGAGGCTTGGCCGTGCCCGCCGCCCGTAACTTAGACGACCCGACCGTGCAGCGCGGCCGCCAGCTGTTCCGCGAGATCGGTTGTGCCACCTGCCACCGTCCCAGCTGGACCACCGGCAGTGACCGCTTTACCGACCCCAACCATTTCTTCACCACCGGCGACCAGCGTTTGCCGCGCTACCCCAACCAGAAGATTTGGCCTTACACCGACATGATTCAGCACAAACTCCACATGCAGAACGACATCCGCACCGGCTGGTGCCGCACCACCCCGTTGTGGGGAAGAGGCCTCTCCGCCATCTGCACCGGCTCGGCTGACCGTCTGCACGACTGCCGTGCCCGCAACGTCATCGAGGCCATCATGTGGCACGGCAGCGCACAAAGCGACGCCCGCTGGACCATCGAAAAATTCCGCCAGCTCAGCAAGGAGGACCGCGATGCCATTGTGCAGTTTATCAATGCTATTTAAAATTGTTTTGCCATAATTTGGATTTAATAATTGGTTGTTTATCATTTGTGGAGACGCACATCCGTGCGTCTTCACATTTTTCAAATTAAATCATTAAAAATGAAAAAATTACACCTCATTCTTACCATTCTGACCGTTGTGCTGATTGTCGTGATGGCCGCTGGCACCGTTGTAGAAAAATATCATGGTTCAGATTATGCCATCAGCCATGTCTATGGCTCATGGTGGTTTATCGGGCTTTGGGCGATCGGCGCCATCGGTATGTTGGCATCGCTTTTCATGCATAAAACGTGGAAACGTCCCGTAGTGTGCCTTCTGCATGTGTCGGTGCTGCTGATTTTGCTCGGTGCCCTGCTGACCAAACTCACGGGACAGCATGGTGAGATGACCCTCCAGCCGGGCGTGGACAACCGTTATTTCCAAATTGAAAAGAAAGGAGACACCTGCGATATGGAACTTCCTTTCACCCTCACCCTCGACCATTTTGAGGTGGTAACCCACCCGGGCACCCACTCCCCTTCCGATTTCGTAAGCCACCTGCACATCACCGACGACGGAAGTGAGCCTGTGGAAGCTACCATCTCCATGAATAACATCCTGAAACACAAAAACTACCGTTTCTATCAGAGCGACTACGACGAGGAGGGCAACTCGGTGCTGTCGGTGGCCCACGACCCGTGGGGCATCGGTTTCACGTATGCGGGTTACATCCTGCTATTCGTCTCCTTGGTGGCGATGCTGGTGGTGCCAAACGGAAAATTCAGACAGCTGCTCAAAAAGACCTCTGCCAAGGCTGTTGCCGTGATTGCTTTGCTGATATTGGGTTGCACGCTTCCCTCTTTTGCTGCCAAAACTCCCCGTACCCTACCGAAAGAGAGCGCCGACATCATGGGACAGATGTATGTGCAGTACAAAGGGCGAATTTGTCCGCTTCAGACTCTGGCCAAAGACTTCACCACCAAACTGTACGGTGCACCCACCTACAAGGGTCTCACCTCCGAACAGGTGCTCAGCGGCTGGATTTTCTACTTTACCGACTGGCAGAAAGAGCCGATATTCAAAATCAAAGACCAGCATGCCCGAAAAGTGCTCGGCATCCACGAGAAATACGCCAAGATGACCGACTTTACCGACATGTATGGAGAGAACAAGTTGGATGCGGAGGTGTCCAAACTGCCGATGGGCGACCCCAAGCGGAAAAGCTGTCTTGCTGCCAACGAGAAGTACAACCTTATCCTTATGCTGTACAATGGAGAGTTGCTGAAGATTTTCCCCCATGCCGACAGCTGCACCCAAGAGGTGACTTGGTACTCGCAGAGCGACGAATTGCCGCTCGACGTTTCCGACATGGAATACCTCTTTATCCGCAAACAGTTGAGTTTCTGTCAGGAGTACGTAATAAAAGGTGATTATCAGAATTTGAATAAGCTATTCGAAAAGACCAAAGCCTATCAGGAGAAGTATTCGTTAGGACAGACGCAGCCGTTGGCGCAGTATCGGGCTGAGCGGATTTACAACCGACTCACTACGGGCCGTTGGTTAGCGATGGTCAACATTTTCTTAGGATTGGTGATTTTCACCCTGTCGCTCATCTGCATTGGGAAAGGGCGGCGGCTGTACAAGCCGCTTCGCATCACTGCAACCGTATGGATGGCGTTGCTTGGGACTTTTCTGGCGCTACTGTTCATCCTGCGGTGGATTGCGGGCGGGCACGTGCCGATGGCCGGCAGCTTCGACTCGATGAACCTGTTGGGATTGAGCATCTGCGTCATCACTTTGTTGTTGGTGAAGAGGCACGAGATGGCGCTGCCGGCCGGGCTGCTCATGACCGGATTCGTGCTGCTGGTGCAGATGATGGGCGGTTCCAACCCGCCGGTCACCCACCTCATGCCAGTGCTCACCTCTCCCCTGCTGAGTCTGCATGTCACGGTCATCATGATGGCTTACGCCCTGCTGTTCTTTGTGATGCTGAACGGCATTACCGCTGTAGTGGTGCGGATTACCCAGCGCGACAATCTTGCCTATCTCGGTCGTTTGCACGATCTTAGCAGGTTACTGCTCTATCCGGCGGTGGCTTTGTTGACGGTGGGTATTTTCATCGGGGCGGTGTGGGCCAACATCTCGTGGGGCAACTACTGGTCGTGGGATCCGAAGGAGGTGTGGGCGCTCATCACGCTGCTGGTCTATCTCATTCCGCTTCATTCCACCTTTTTCACCCAAGAGAATCGTCCGATGCGCTTCCATCTCTATGCCATTTTCGCATTCTTATCGGTATTGATCACCTATTTTGGGGTGAATATGATTTTGGGCGGGATGCACAGCTATGCTTAAAAAACGCTAACCCATGAACTACACCGGATTGCTCATCGGACTGTCTGCATTCTTTTGCATCGGACTTTTCCATCCCATTGTGATATGGGCTGAATATCATTTCAGCAAGAGGTGCTGGTGGTTTTTCCTGCTACTCGGCATAGGTGCAGCAGTAGCTTCATTGTTCATCCCCTCCATTGAGTTCGCGGCCATCACCGGAGTTTTCGCATTCTCATGCTTCTGGTCCATACGGGAACTCTTCCAGCAAGAGAAACGGGTGGCCAAAGGATGGTTCCCTGCGAATCCTAAAAGAAAAGAATGATTATTTCTTAAAATAAAGTATTTTTGCATCTTCTTTTCAAACATCAACTCACGTTATGAAAATCCTTTATAAAACAGCAATACTTCTCTTACTGCTATCGTTGTTCATTCCTGTCCAAGCACAGGAAACAGACAAGCCGAAGGTGCTGACGGGCTTCAGCGGCGGCATGATGCTACATACGGGCTATTGGGACGGACGGCTGCCGCAGGTCGGCTATCGGGCTAAAGGTGCTCCGTTCGGTATTGGCGGGGCTATAAGGCTTCACTTAGGACAGCACTGGATGGTGGGCAGCGAAGGGTATGTCTCCACCCTGCGGCAGCTGCACAACGGCAGTTACGTCCGCTACGGGTGGGGCGGCGTGCTGGGGGCGTTCTACTGGAGTTTCCCACATGTGGCGCCCTACGCAGGGCTGACCGTGGGCGGGGGCGGGCGCACCGCCTTCCTCATGTTCGACGGCAACTCGAAAGACTGGCAGGCAGAGAACACCGTATATTTTCACAAACAGTCCTTCTGCGCCGTCACCCCGTTCATCGGCTGCGACTTCATCGCCACCTCGTTTCTGCACATCACCGTGAAGGCCGACTGGCTCTGTCCCATCGCACACGGCGAGTTGTTAGCGCCCAACGGGCCACGATTCTACGTGGGGATCATTTTTTACCATTAATCTCTCTCATTTCCAGTGTTCTTTTCAATAGCACCAATCCCTTCACAAATTATCATCCTCATTAGAAGACATAGAAGACCACTTTGAACTCAAGCGGCCAGCACGTTTTAGCATATGAAATGCGTTCATATTATCCTCTATCTGAGTATAGCAAAGTGCCATCAGATAATATACAAGACCTTCTAATGGATAAAATTCTTTCAGAGACTGCAGCCATTTCAAAATATCATGTGGCGATTGCCCAATATTCTCTTTTATACAAAACATGTGCTCAACTAAATCTTCACGGAAAAAGCCTTCCTTCAACATCAGCTGCAATGCTTTCTCCCAAACAGCTAATGCATCTCTTTCCTGATGCAAATAACAATGAACACTTCCAATATTATACCACAAATCAAAAATACAAACATCTCTATGTCTGTGATTTTGTGGCATAAGTGTCAATTCCTCGCATTTCAACAAAAAATTGAGAGCACTCTGATAATGTTCGATGGATTTCCGCTTGTCCAGTTGCTCCTCATAATGCTTTGCTATAACTGCATGTACAATCCCCATCCCCTTGAAACAGCGCGGATTCGAAGGAAACACTTTGCATAGTTCATCAAAGCAAGCGAGGGCTTCCCCAGTTTCAAAAGAAGGCTGATTAATTAACCAAACAGCATAAGTCCACTTTGGGAAAAACAACTCTTTCTTCAAGTGATGAAAATCCTCTATCCAAATCCTAAAAGAATCTTTAATGTTAGGGTAATTCTTAATTATTTTACTATAAAGCGTACGATAACCATCTATAACGATTCTAACTGATTCTTCATCAGTCGTTTGAACACCATTATAATCAATTTCTTTTAGTTCATCTATCAAATCTTGGCATGTTGGAATCGAATCCCATGCCTTAGCATTTGGGCCTAGCAATTCACAAATGGAATTCAGTGACTTGGAATAAACGCCACAATCATCATAACCAGTATAGTAGAGACACTGGTATTTTAGCGCATTAATCTGTTCAAATACCCAACGTGCTTCTGGATTTGGGAACGACTTACGCCATTCACCATCCTCCTGTAACAAACAGACGACAATTTTAGGCAAACCTGTTTTCTTTTGATTTTCGAGGCAACGTTTTACCTCTTTCAGACACCACCATTCTGAATTGGTCTTTTTGGGAGCACGGTAATTGCTACTATCAAGCAAAATGAAATAGTCACATTGATCAATCTTTTCCATGAACTCCCTCTCAAAATCGGCAAACGGATCCCCATCAATCTGATCACGCCAAATTGAAATATTGAGACGCGAAAGATCATTGTACACCCTCATAGCAACTTGACTATCGCGCCATGAGTAACTAAGAAAAACGCGAGGACACATTATTGTTTTGGTTATTTTTTCTTGTCTTTTATTTTAGTTGTGCCATCCGTATACAAATACACATTCTGCAAACATTCCTCGCGCAACAGGCTACATTCTCTATTTTGCCTCATGTATTCATCTCTCAGCCTTTTCCAACGACTAATCAATGTATCAAACTCATTCGTTGACTTGTAACAATCATTCACCAATTCAATTGATAAACCATATAAATCATTATACAACTTCCCATAATAGGCGTACATTTCATCACCATATAATTGAGACAACACATTCTCTCTTTTGCTCTTGTTCTTGAATTCACTTTCCAATGCGATAGCATCTCCCCTACAATTAATTACGGAATCTATCATTTGCTCACACATTTCAATATGATTATCAATAAAAGAGACCGTTTCAAGGCAATAAGAACTTCTTTTATAATAAAAGTTCGCCAGGTCTTGATAATAATTGGCAATTGAAGAATAGTTTTTTCTTCTCACCTTAAGTTGTGGTGGGGGGACTTCTCGCTGCTCAAGAAAATAAACCGAATCATTATGCCATATCTGTTGCGACTGCTCCAATACAGCACGTTCACTTTCAAACTGAACTTTTATATTATTCAATCTTTCATGTATACTCACGCACTCAGCACCCCTTTTGTCGTAGGCATCATATTTTTCGCGGGAAAGAGTTTCATCATTCATTTTAATAAGTGCAATCGGGGTGTACACTTCTGGAGCATCGTCCTTAAACTCCCTGACCTGTTTTAGAAATATTTTCCAGTTGTTGGGGAAATATTTTTTGGCATAGCGAAAAAAAGCTGACCATTGGCAAACAGTTACCGTAGCATCCATCACAACAGGATTCATTTCATACAACCAATCATAGTGCTCTTTCATAAAAGAATTTCCTGCATTGCCACAGCGATAGGCAGTATCAGCATTATAGAAAAATCTATAGTAGGGGCGACCTACTATTTTAATAACACCTCCCTTAATATCAAAACTGATAGGCTCATTAAAATCCGTCAAAATATATGTCGCATAAGATGCGAACCGCACTTCACGCATATTTTTCGTGTCTTCAATAAAAGGAATCCTGCTATTACTCCTATGCACATAAATCTTTGAAGAATACAGTCGAAGTACTGCATCTAAAGATTTTTGTTCATTACTTTCAGTTTTCACCCAAGAATATTTATATTTTTCAGAATCAGCTAAAACATACCCATTCATATTTGCAGGTAGTTTACCAACATCCTCTAAAGGCAAATAACCGGATGCTAGCAGCAAATCCGCCTGCATAAGTCTCAAACCTATAAGTTTATCTATAAATGCCTTATGGTATAAGAACTTGGATTCACCTTTTGTTTCATTACCAAATACAGTGAAAGCCGCATTGCTACGATCATCATTTGCATATTCAACAATGGGCTGTAACTGCCAAATATCAAGCGGTATTGAGTACTGTACACCATTAATTACCACAAATGCAGCATTTTTTTCGTTGTCACAAAAAAGATTAAACGAATGCACATCAATTCGAGGTTCAGCTATTTGTGTAAATGCTATTCCTCCAACACGATTAACAAATCTATTTGATATTTTTTCTGCCTCTACTGCCAACTTTTCGTGCAGAATCCTTTTTGTTATCGAAAGGTCTTTTGGCGGCGGAATGAGTTCCATTGACCCTAAGCGAAGCCCTGAAACTGTCTGAGCAAAACAGGACAGAGACATTACAGCCAACATAAATATTAGCATTAATGACCAGAACACTTTTCTACATTGAATTTTCATGATACTCCAAATTAAAAACTTCTATGAATACTTCAACCTTCGTCGCCTTTGCCAATCTACGAAGTTCCATAAAAAAGAATGGCAAAAGTTGACGGTGCAAATTTAAACAAAATTTGATTATTTCCCAATCATTTGCGAAAATAATTCCGAAATTTGCCGTACCTTTGCAGCGCAATTGCAAACTCATCATGATTATGGCAAAAAAGAAGATATTAGTGACTGGCGGGAACGGCTACATCGGCTCCCACACCCTTATCCAACTGATTCGTGACGGCGGTTTTGATGTCGTCTCCATCGACAACCTCAGCCGTTCGGCACGCGGCACCATGGACCGCATCGAAAAGATCACCGGCTGCCGTGTCAAAAACTACGAAACCGACCTGTGCGACATTACGGACACCTGCGCCGTGTTTGAGCAGGAAGGCCCCATCGATGGCGTTATCCATTTCGCGGCGTACAAGTGCGTGCCCGAGTCGGTGGAGAAACCGCTGTTGTATTACCGCAACAATATCAACTCGCTGCTCAACATCATCGAGGCCTGCGACCGCTACCATGTGCCGCACCTCATTTTTTCCTCCTCCTGTTCCATCTACGGCGATGTGAAAGACCTGCCCGTCACGGAAGAAACCCCCGTGGGCATCGCCGCCTGTCCGTACGCCCATACCAAACAGATTGGCGAAGGCATCCTCCACGCCTTCTGCGAAAGCCACCCCCAGTTCCAGTCCATCCTGCTCCGCTACTTCAACCCGGTAGGCGCCGACATGACCGGACTGAACGGCGAACTGTCGCCCGACAAGCCCAACAACCTGATGCCCATCATCATGGAGACCGGCAGCGGCAAACGGCCTTCGATGACCGTTTACGGCACCGACTACGACACCCGCGACGGCTCCTGCATCCGCGACTATATCCATGTGACCGACATCGCCGACGCACATGTGAAGGCGCTGAAATTTTTGATTGAGAAACGTAATACAGAGAACTGCACCACCTTCAACCTCGGAAGTGGCAACGGAATTTCTGTGCTGGAAATGCTGAATGCTTTTGAAAAGATAACCGGCCAAAAACTCAACTACGAGTTAGGTGGCCGCCGTCCGGGCGACATCCCCGCCATCTACAGCAACAGCGAGAAAGCACACCAACTGCTCGGATGGCAGTGCCAGTACGGCGTTGAAGACATGATCCGTAGCGCGTGGCAGTGGGAGATGAACCGCGAAGGCTAAAGCTGCGCCATCATCGCTTTCAACAACTCCACATTTTGCTTCACCACCTTTTCCGATTCATAGAACCGGATGGAATCCTCTTCGTCGAGTTCCAGCTCGATGATACGCTCCACACCGCCAGCCCCCAGTACGGTCGGCACACCGATGAAGATGTCATTCAGTCCGTATTCACCTGTCAGATAGGAACATACTGGAAACACACGTTTCTGATCGCACACGATAGCTTCTATCATCTCGCAGATGGCCGCGCCGGCGGCGTGCCAGGCCGAAGTGCCCAGCAGGTTGATGAGTTCGTCGCCGCCCATACGGGTGCGGTCAATCACCTCGTCGATCTCAGCCTTCTCCATCCACTGCCGCAGCGGAATACCACCGATGGTCGTGTAGCGCGGCATCGGCACCATGGTGTTTCCGTGTCCGCCCAAAATCAGAGCGTGAATATCTTTGGTGGAAACATGCAACTTCTCGGATATGAAGGACTTATAACGGGCGATATCCAGCAATCCCGACATGCCCATCACCCGATTTTTAGGAAATTTTGAAACGAGATGGGCGCAATAGCAGAGCACATCCAGCGGGTTGGAAACCATCAGGATGATGGCTTCGGGCGAGTACTGGGCCACCTGCGACACCACGCTTTTCACGATGGCCGCATTGGTGCGGATGAGGTCGTTGCGCGTCATGCCGGGCTTACGCGACATGCCCGAGGTAACCACCACAATGTCGGAATGAGCCGTCACGGTATAGTCGTCGGTAACGCCCACCACGTTGGTGTCGAACCGCTGAATGGCGGCGGCCTGCCGCATGTCCAACGCACGTCCTTCCGCAACTCCGGGTTTGATGTCTAACAACACGATTTCATTCACCAGCCCTTTCTGGGCCAAACAATAGGCGCATGAGGTACCGACCGCGCCCACACCAATGATGGAGACTTTGCTCATAGTATAGATGGCTATTTTTTCTGTGCAAAAATACAACAATTCTTCGTGCCCTCACCCACTGATATTCTTCCATTTTTATTATTTTTGCAAAAAACATTTTTATGAAAAGATTTTCTTTACTATTCATTTGTATCAGTCTGACAATTTGTTTGTTAGCACAATCCTCCCCTATTACCACCCTCACTTTGAAAAACGGAATGAACGTGGTGATGTGCGAAGATCACAGCCAGCCGAAAATTTATGGCGCGGTGTGCGTGCATGTGGGTTCTAAGAACGACCCCGCCGACAATACCGGCATGGCCCATTACCTCGAGCATCTTATGTTCAAAGGCACCGACCAAATTGGTACGCTCAACTGGGAGAAAGAGCGGGTATATCTCGACAGTATCACGATGCTGTATGATGAGTTACACGGCATCACAGACCCCGAACAAAGAAAATCTATTCTTCTACACATCAACAATTTAAGCAACACTGCCACCCAATATGCCATCCCCAATGAGGTGGATGTGATTCTGGACAAGATGGGTGGAGAGGGCATCAACGCATTCACCAGCACGGATGTCACCTGCTACCACAACTGCTTCCCCGCCAACCAGTTGGAGAAATGGCTGACGGTTTACACCGAGCGTTTCCGTCATCCTGTTTTCCGTCTGTTCCAGAGCGAGTTAGAGGCCGTTTATGAGGAGTACAACATGTACCACGACAATCCCATCATGGTTTTCATGGAGGATGCGTTGGAGCTGGCCGCCGACGGGCATCCCTACGGCCGTCCCACTATCGGCTACCAAGAGCACCTCAAGAACCCGCAGATCTCGGCCATGCAGAAATTCTTCAACACCTACTACCACCCCTGCAACATGACCCTCGTACTCGTGGGCGACTTCAACAGCAAGGCCATCCAGCCCCTGCTCGACAAAACCATCGGCAACCTGCACAACGAAGCGCCAGGGGTGGACAAAAGCCTCGCCTATCGGACTGAACGGATGAACACCAACCTCAACCAGAAAATCACGCTGTCAGGACAAAAAGTCATCAATCTGAAAGAGACTCCTGTGAAGATGGGCGTTCTCGGTTTCCGAACGGTGACCGCCAACCATCCTGATGCCCTCTACCTCGACATTTTGGGCCGACTGCTCAACAACAGCTCCTCCACCGGCCTTGTGGACCAGCTCAACAACGAGAGCAAGTTGCTCATGGCTTACAGTTTCAACTACAGCATGGTAGAAGATGGTCTGTTCGCATTCTTCTATGCACCGAAAATCATCGGACAGTCGCACGAGCAGGCCGAAGCACTGCTTTTGGGCACCATAGACTCACTGAAAAACGGTCATTTCAGTGATGATCTTTTCAATGCGGTCAAGATGGAGTATCTCACCGAATTCCTTACTGGCATGGAATCCATGGAAGACAAATTCGATGAAATTTTGGGGATGGTCATTAATCAGCAGAACGTGAGTTTTTATGAAAAGAAAGAGAGCCTGATACGGCAGCTCACCAAACAAGAACTGGTAGAAACCGCCCGCCGCTATTTCACTGATGACTGTATGATGATACGCTCGAGTATGGGTTTCAAGAAAATGGAAAAACTCGACAAGCCCAACTGGTCGCCGGTGGTGGCACAGAACACCGACCAGCAGTCCGACTTCGCTCAGAAAATCGCCGAGATGCCGGTCAAAGAGCTGACGACGCAAGATAAAAACATAGCAGACAAAGTGCAAGTGGTGGGAATCAATCACGGATTCAGTTTATATAGTACAGCCAACCCCGTCAACGACATCTTCACCCTCAACATCAGCTACAATTACGGCTACAACGCTGACAAGCGGCTCCCCAATGCCATCAGTTATTTCAACCTACAGGGAACTGAAAATCAGCCATTTGACAAATTCCAGCTCAAACTCCAACAGATTGGAGCATCGATGGAGGTTTACTGCACCGCTGACCAAACCATCCTATCCATCAGCGGATTTGACAAAGATTTCAAAGAAATCCTTCTGCTTTGTCAAGAGAAATTGTTGAAACCCGGCAACGATGAGAGCAAGCTCGCCACGCTGATCGACGAGGAGACTTCTGCAAAGCAGATGGAGAAAAAGGATGCCAGCGCATGGGGAACCGCCCTGTTCCATTACGCCCTGTACGGACAATACTCGCCTGAGATTCACAAGATGACCCTCAAGGAGTTGAAGAAAGCATCTGGCAAGGAACTGTTAGACGCTTTCCAGCAAGCCACCTGTGCAGATGGACATGTCACCTACGTGGGCAACCATGATGCGAGGGAGGTGGCCGACCTGCTTCAACAGACCTTGATTCAAAAATCCGCAAAGCAGAGCAGCGAGTCAAAAATTAAAAAAGAGACTACTCGGGAGTTGCCCGCGCTGCGCACTTACGACAAGCCCACCATCTTGCTGGTCTCCAACAAGCAGTTCATCCAAAGCAACATCTATTTTTATCTGCAAGCGAAGCCTGTTGTCGGACTGAGTCCGCGGACACTATGTCTGGCCTACAACGAGTACATGAGCGGCAGTATGGCAGGTGTTATCTTTCAGGAAATCAGAGAGCTGCGTTCGCTCGGCTATTCCGCATACGGAGGCTACAGCTACGACTGGCTGAACCGTCGCCAAGGGATGGTATGGGGCTATTTGGGCACTCAGGCCGACAAGACCGTGGAGGGATGCGAGGAGATGACGAAACTGCTGACCCGGTTCCCCGACAAGCCCGAAAAGTTCGAGAACGCCAAGGAGGCAGCCATGCGCAAGTTGGAGACCTCCACGGTACAATTCCGCGACCTGCCCGCAAAGGTATGGCAGTGGCAGGAGCAGGGCTACAAAGGCGACCCCACAACAGAACAGCTCCAGATGTTGCGCAGCATCACATTTGATAATGTGAACGAGTTTTACAAGATTTCGACTGAAGGTGCGAACATGGTCATCACCATTGCAGGCGACAAGAAACGCATGGATCTGAAGGCGTTAGGCGAGAAGTTTGAAATCATTGAGGTGAAGCCTGGAGACATTATGAAATAGACAATGATTCATTGTTAAAGCAAGCCCATTCTTATGGAAAAACGTCTGGTCATTTTCATATTCTTATTGGCTCTCTTCCTGTTACCTGACGTCTCCGCACAACAAATAATCTCTACACACGAAAGGGATAGCTATCCCAATAACCTCTCCAATTCCGAATTCAAGTCGCATGTGAAATCTGTCAAATTAACAATGTATGATGATGCTTCAGATTCGACGAGAAGCTACCAATACATACGCACTTATAATTCCAAAGGCTTCTTAATGCATGAAATCACCAATTATTATTGGGAATACTATACAGACACTATATACAGAAGCTATTCTTACGACTCACTTGACCGCCCTTTTTTGGTCACCACAATCTGTTCAAAAAACTGGCGGGAATGCCGGAATTCTTATCAAGAATTGGTATATGACAATCTCGGACACTACAGTCACTCCATTTTCACCTATGACAACAGCGAGCCCGAACCATCCTTCAGGTGTTTTTATAATGAATATGGCCAGTACATTCGCTGCGAATACCGCCCCACCGCTGAAGAACACGAATTAGGCTACAACCACGATCTAATGCAACAGGTCTTCCGATATGATAATCATGGGAATTGTATTGAGAAGGTAGAAATAGAGGATGGCGACACCGTGTATATAGAACGGAACTCCTACGATGAAAATGGGAATGTAATTGAATATAGTTACCAATGCACATCCAATAATGACCCTTACACCTTCCGATCTATATACTATTACAATTCAGACAACCTACACATAAAAACTGAAAGTTTTTATGACAACACTCTTCATTCAGTGAGCAGATATGAATATGATGATCAACAATTATTACAATTGGGTATCACTTACAATAATAAAGGTGAGATTGTTTCTTCTTTCAAATGGTGGTACGATGATCGGCATAATATAGTGGAAACAATTGATTTTGATCCAACTGGCAAAGCATTACATAAGTTCACCTACGAGTACGAGTACTATGAATAAAAAACAGCCGCCACCTATCAGGTAGCGGCTGTTTGATTGATACGGGTAAATACGCTTATTTGCCCATGGCAATATTATAGGTGTCGGTAGCGATGACCAGCTCTTCGTTAGTGGCCACCACCACAATTTTCACCTTGGAGTCGGGAGTGGAGATGATGGCATCGTCGCCGATGACGGTCTTGTTCTTCTCCTTGTCGAGTTTGGCACCGAGGAACTCCAACCCCTCGCAGATGGGTTCTCTCTGGAAGAAAGCATTCTCGCCGATACCGCCGGTGAACAGGATGACATCCACACCACCCATAGCGGCAGCGTAAGCGCCAATGTACTTTTTCACTCTGTAGGAGAACATGTCGAAAGCGTAGGTGGAACGCATATCGCCTGCCTCTTTGCCGGCACGGATGTCACGCATGTCAACGCCCTTGCCAGAAACGCCCTTCAAACCGCACTCTTTGTTGATGAAGGTGGTGATCTGCTTGAAGCTCATGTTCTCTTTCTCCGCGATGTGCAGCATCACGCCGAGGTCGAGGTCGCCGCAGCGGGTACCCATCACAAGGCCTTCAACGGGAGTGAAACCCATAGAGGTATCCACCGACTTGCCGTCCTTGATGGCGCAGATGGAGGCGCCGCTACCGAGGTGGCAGCTGATGATTTTGGAGTGGTTGTAGTCCACACCAGCGATTTCAGCGGCGCGGGGACCCACAAACTTGTGGCTGGTGCCATGGAAACCATAGCGACGGATACGGTCTTCTTCATAATATTTGTAAGGAATGGCATACAGATAGGCGTGAGGCGGCATGGTCTGATGGAAAGAGGTGTCGAAAACAGCCACATGCGGCACGTTGGGCAGCAGCTGCTTCATGGAGTTGATACCCACGAGGCTGGCGGGGTTGTGAAGCGGAGCAATTTTGCAGAGTTTTTCGATCTCAGCAATAGCTTTGTCGTCAATCAGGCAGCTCTGGGTGAAATACTCGCCGCCGTGAGCTACGCGGTGACCCACTGCACCAATCTCATCGAGGGAGGAGATAACGCCCATCTTGGGGTCGGTCAGCGCATCCAGCACCAGTTTGATACCGGCAGCATGATCCGGGATGGGAGTCTGGGTGTAATATTTGTCTTTGCCGACCGGCTTGTGGGTGAACTCGCCCATCTCGAGGCCGATACGCTCCACCAAACCTTTGGCTTTCAGCTCGGCATTGTTCGCCATGTCAATGAGTTGGTACTTGAGGGAAGAACTTCCGCAGTTGATGACTAATACTTTCATGATTTTTGTTTTTATTGATAATTTTGGTTAATAATTTTCTGATTATAAGCACTATGCGGCAGTCTTAACCCGCGGGTCGAGCCAGCCGTAGATGATATCGACAACAATATTGATAAGAACTAAGATGATGGAGATATAGAGCAGCGAGCCCATCAGCACGGGCAGGTCATTCTGACTCAGAGCATCCACAATAACTACGCCCATCCCCTTCCAGTCGAAGATGTACTCCACGAACACCGCACCCGCCAGCAGTCCGGCCAGCCAGCCCGAGATGGCGGTCACCACCGGGTTGAGGGCATTCTTGAGGGCGTGTTTCAGCATGATGCGGGCGGGAGTCACCCCCTTGGCACGCGCCGTACGGATGTAGTCCTGCGACATCACATCCAGCACCGAACTTTTGGTCAGTTCGATGACGATAGCCAAGGGACGGATGCCCAGCGTCAGGGCCGGCAGGATGATATTCTTCAGATCCACAAACACTCCCTGTCCGTAATCGTCAACAGAATAGAGACTTCCGAACATGCTGAGGCCTGTATAGTCGGACAGCAGATAGGCGAAAATCCACGCCAAGAGGATGGCGACGAAGAACGAGGGCACCGACATGCCCAGCACCGCCACCAGCAGCGAGGTCTTGTCGAACCAAGTACCCTGGTAGATGGCGCACAGCACCCCGATGAAGATGCCCACTACAATGCCGAAGATGATGGAGACGATGGCGAGCAACATGGTCTTCGGGAAGGCCTCCGCAATGATGTCGGCCACCGGACGGTCGCCATGGTACGAGCGACGCAGGTAGGGAGCCTTCAGCACCACTGCCGATTTTTCAAATCCCATTATCTTGACATAATGATAATTACGGTCATTGAGGTAGAAAAAGTTAGTGGCATCATCGGTGCGGTGCCATGAGACAGGCGACAGGTCGTTGAGGTAGCCTAAATACTGGACGGCTATCGGCAGGTCGAGGCCCAACTGGTGGCGGATGGCATCCTCGGTCTTCTTGTCGTTGTGCTGCCCCATAATCTCGCTCACAGGGTCGGTGGGCAACACGGCGAACAGGAAGAAAACGAGCGTTATCACTCCGAAAAGGAGCAATAGTCCGTAACCGATTCTCTTCAGGATAAACCTCAGCATCCGCTCTTACAGAAGAAGATAAATTTAGAAAACCAGCTTAAAACCAATGCTATGCACATTGATAATCTTGATGCTGGGGTCGTGTTCGTTGAATTTATGGCGCAGTTTGGCGATATAGACATCCATGCTGCGGGCGTTGTAGAAACTGTCGTCGCCCCAGATTTTCTTCAGCGCATAACCTCTTTCCATAATCTCATTTTTCTTCTCAATCAGCATGCTGAGCAGTTCCACCTCACGGGTAGTGAGCTTTTCAACCACCTCGCCATTTTTGGAAAGTGTCTGCTTGTTGGGGTCGAAACTGAGCGCACCCACCTGAACGGGCTTGTGGGGATCACCGTCGGCATTGCTGACGCGGCGCAGTACGGTCTGGATGCGGGCGAGCAGCACCTCCATGGAGAAGGGCTTGGTGACATAGTCGTCGCCGATGGAGAGTCCTTGCAGGATATCCTCCTGCATACTCTTGGCTGTCAGGAAGATAATCGGAATTTTGCTATCCACCTTGCGGATGCTTTCCGCGAGGGTGAAACCGTCCTGAATGGGCATCATCACGTCCACCAGACAGATGCCGAAAGTATTGGCGCAGAACATCTCGTAGGCGACCTCACCGTTGTTGGCATGCATCACCGAGAAGCCTTTGGCCTCCAGATAAGTGGTGAGCACCTTTCCCAGGTTAACATCGTCTTCTGCTAATAAAATTTTACAAGTTTCCATATTGCTCATTTTTTATTGTTCTTAACAGGAATATATACGGTGAATGTGGAGCCCTCGCCCACCACGCTCTTCACTTTTACCTCTCCACCATGAAGTTCCACAATCTTCCTCACATAGTTGAGCCCGAGCCCATAGCCTTTGTTGTCGTGTACATTTCCCTTGGTGACGCGATAAAATTCATCAAAAATGTGCTTGATATTCTTCTTAGGAATGCCGATGCCATTGTCGGATACCGACACCGCCAATGTGCCCTTCTCGCACCATGTGGTGAGCTCAATCACCGGCTTTTTGTCGCTGTATTTGAGGGCGTTCTCTATCAGATTGATGAAGATGCTTTCGATATGCGACTTGTCGGCCACCACGATGGGCATCTCCGCATTATAATGGGTAATGAACTGTCCGCCCAAATTGCTGACTTGCAAGGAGAAATTCCTCACAATGGCGTTCAACACCCCATGCACATTCACATCTTCAGCATTGATTTTGAGCTGTCCCTTCTTGAGTTGTGCCAACTGCAGGATGTTGGTCACCATTTTCTGAAGTCGCTCATTTTCAGCACGAATCATCGAAACATACGCCTTTCGAGTCGCTGCATCGGTCTGGATGGAATCATCTTCCATGGCTTCGCAGGCGAGCGAAATGGTAGAGATCGGCGTCTTGAACTCATGCGTCATGTTGTTGATGAAGTCGTTCTTCACCTCCTGATTGCGCTTCTGTTGCGTCAAAGTGATAATCATAATGATCATCAACAGACTGAGCAGCACCACAATACCAGCGATGGGCAGCACAATGGGGAACATCTTTTTGAGGAAGAAGGCACGCTCCGATGGGAAGTTCAGGATGAGATAATGCGTGTAAACCTCTGTGTTATTGGTCTGTAAAGCAAAAATATAGGCCTTGTCCACAATGTTCTTGTCCATCGACTTGCTCCGAATAACGAAGTGGTCTTTGGGAAAATTGAAAATGCCATACTCAAAAGCGATGTCCATCCCGTACTCATGAAGCGTATTCTTCACGATGTTGGTGAAATCGCGGTTATCAATACGGTTGATAATGGAGTCGGTATAGAGGGAATGCCCGGTGGCCACCGTATCCAAAACGACAATTTTGGTGCTGTCGTCACTATGGAAATAGCTGGTGTCTTGTTTCAGAATAATCAGGTTGCCTTGGTATTCGGTAACGGTCTGGGTGAGCAGGGCGCTCGGCACCCCGTCGTTCATCACCAGCAAAGTATGGGTGTCGGGAGAATCAGCTGATTCTGAAAAAGATACGAGGGCGGTATCAGACATGAATTCCTCATTGATTCTGTCGTTGAACTTCTCGGCGATTTCTCGCCCCACCTTCAGCACCTCACCCGTGAAAGCCGTTTTCTGGGCCTTTTCAGCCTGCACATACAAACGATAAAAACTGATAGCCAACGCGCCCACCAGAATAGTCAGCAGCAGAATCCACCAGATGAGGAATATCAATCGTTTGCGTCCCATATTAAAAGTTGAAATGCGAGGGCAAAAATACAACTTTTTAAAATAGAAAACAAATTTTATCCCCTATTTTTGGAGAAAAGTTAAACCTTATGGAAATCAACCTACTATCAGGCCACCGCCCACCACCAGACCGTCCTGATAGAGCACCAGCGACTGTCCGGGAGTAACACCCCACACCGGCTCATCAAAACGGAGTTCCAAGCTGTCGCCGTCAAGGCTTACGGTAGCCTCCGCCGCCGCACTCCGGTAGCGGATTCGCGCCTGCACCTGCGGATGCTCGCGCAACCTTTCAGCGTCGGTGAAACTGCAACCCTCCGCACGCAAAGTGGTGGTTAACAGGTCGTCGCGGTCGCCTAACGTCACCGTGTTGTCCTTCGCCGAAATGGCGGTCACATACTTCGGCGTTCCAAAAGCCACCCGCAACCCCTTGCGCTGCCCGATGGTGTAGAACGGAAAGCCATCGTGCCGGCCTACCGTGTGGCCTTCCCGATCCAAGAAGTCACCGGGGTGGACTATCTCACTGAAATCGGGCACATTCTCCAACAAAAATCTGCGATAGTCATTATCTGGAATAAAACAAATTTCCTGACTTTCAGTTTTTTGCGAAAGTTTCTTAAAGCCATGATCGAAGGCAATCTGGCGCACCTCCGGCTTGGTAAGATTCCCTAATGGGAAAATGGTGCGGGACAAATTCTCCTCGGTAAGCCGCCATAAGAAATAGGTCTGATCTTTCATGGTGTCGGCGGCAGTGCCCAAATAATAATGGCCGTCGCGCTGCACCACCCGCGCATAATGCCCCGTGGCAATGCCGTCGCAGCCTAACTCATCAGCTTTGTCCAACAACAGTCCCCACTTGATGGAAGAGTTGCACAGCACACACGGGTTGGGCGTGCGCCCGTTCATATATTCATGGATGAAATCGCCAATGACATGCTCCTTAAAAGCCTCTCGAAAATCCAAAATATGATGCTCAAAACCCAGCTGCTCAGCCAGATGGCGCGCCTCCATGATGGAGTCGATGCTGCAACAGCCCCGCTCCTTGGCAATGCAACTCTCCTTGATGCTGTCGAACGTGCGGAAGGTGCCGCCCACCAGCTCGTAGCCCTGCTCCAGCAGCAACAGCGCTGACACGGTGCTGTCGATACCGCCGCTCATCGCCATCAAGATTTTCTTTTTCTTCATCCCCAAAAATTTCCAGCAAAATTACAACTAAAAATCAAACCACAAATCTCAAGATTGAGAATTTTATAATATTTTTGCCGAAAGAAAAATGACGGCCGTCTATCTTTTTATAAATCATTATAAAATAATAATTTAGATTAAAATAATGAAAGACATATCCTCCCTTCTCACCCAGCAACATTTCGAAAAAGATGAACTCGTTGCCCTGCTCGCTTGTAAGGGCGACGACATGGAGCTGCTTCTGAAAAGGGCGCTTGAGGTGAAGAAGGAGCATGTGGGACCTCAGGTGCATCTGCGCGGCCTCATCGAACTGAGCAACATCTGTCGCAAGTCGTGCCTCTACTGCGGCATCCGCAGCGACAACCGCAAGGTGGAGCGCTACGAGCTGACCGACGAGGAGGTGTTGTCGTGTGCCCGACTGGCGCACCAGCTCGGCTACGGCTCGGTGGCCATACAGAGCGGCGAGCGCAGCGACAAGGCCTTCACCGACCGCATCACGCGCCTTGTGCGACAAATCAAAGAAATTGACGGAGGCTCGCTCGGCATCACGCTCTCGCTCGGCGAACAGAGCGAGGAGGTGTACCGCGAGTGGTTTGAGGCCGGCGCGCACCGCTACCTGCTCCGCATCGAAGCCTCCAACGAGGAGCTCTACTACCGCATCCACCCACGCGACGAGCGGCACGACTTCCATCAGCGGCTCGGCTGTATCGACCAGCTGCTGAAAATCGGCTACCAGACAGGCACCGGCGTGATGGTGGGTCTCCCCTTCCAAACTCTCGACGACCTCGCCGACGACCTCCTCTTCTTCCGCCGCAAGGATGTGGCTATGGTCGGCATGGGACCATTCATCCCCCATCCCGACACTCCGCTTTACGCATACGCCGACCAGATTCCTTCCGCAGAAGAACGCATGAACCTCACCCTCAAGATGATTGCCATCCTGCGACTGATGATGCCCGATATCAATATGGTGGCGGCCACCGCCAACCAGACCGTTGACCTGATGGGGCGCGAAAAGGCCATCCTTGCCGGTGCCAACGTCATCATGCCCAACCTCACCCCCAACGAGTTCCGCGAGGATTACCTGATTTACCCCGACAAGGCATGCGTGGGCGACAAACCCGAACAGTGCCGCTTCTGCTTAGACAAACGGATGGAGTCGATCGGGCACGAAATACAGTATAATGCGTGGGGCGACTCGCCGGCCTTTACCAAGAAAAAACAGCAATAATTTCTACATGTCACCCACAAAGTGGATGCACTTCTCCTTGATCATGTCGTTGGGATTGGTGCCTAACACCCCTTGCGGGATGGGCTGCCCAATCAGTTCGAACAGCTGCACCCAATACAGCGGGAAAGTGCCGTCTGGACCTTTGAAATTCATGGGGGAAGCTGTGAAAATATAGTCGCCGTTCTCGATGTAGGAGTCGCGCACCAACTCGCTGCAGTACTTGGCTTTAGGGTCGGGAACGAAGGCCATGTTATACACAAGTCCGCAAAAACGCTTGGCATTCTCCACATACTCAGCAGCATGGCGATTGTCGTTGAGGCGCATGATGCGCAGCAGCGGCTGGGAGCCATCCTTCAGCGTGAAGTCGGCAAGGAAAGTGTCGATGGTATAGCGGGCCACGCCGTGCTTGAGGGTGGCATCGATAATCCACAGACCGCCCACCGCATCCACCTCAAGGATAGCGACATGGATATATTCGGTGTCGCTGGAGCCCGTGGCGGCAGCGATGGCGCCGGTCATGGTGGTGTCGTCGTGGATGGTATAGTCGGACGGGATGCCCACAAACAGCAGGTCGCCGGTCTGCACAGCTGGATGCTGCGCAAAGGCCATGCCTAAGACAAAGAAGAGGCAGATGGTCGACAGAATTCTTCTACAATTCATTATTTTGAAAATCAATATTTTACAAGTAATATCAAATAAAAAAGCACGGCCGAAACCGTGCTATAGTAGAGAAGCGGAAACGCTTATTTTTTCTTGACGAGCTGGCCAGAACCGTTGCTGGTGTAGCTGATTTTGAGGTCGCCCTTGAACATCACGCTGCCGGATGAGGTGATGGTGACATCGAGGCTGGAGGATGCGGCCACGCCGAGGTCGCCAGTACCGTTGTTGACCACCTTAGCCTTTTCAGCGGCGAGGTTCAGAGCATCGAACTTGGAGGCATTGGAGGCGGTGATGTTGACATTGCGGGCGGTACCTGCCATGGTGATAGCACCCGTGCTGGTCATCGTAACATTGACATCCTTGCCAGCGAAACCGGTGAAGTCCATATTGCCGGCGTTGTTCACCTTGAGGGTGAGGGCATCGGTTTGCAGGCTACCCCAACGGGAGCCCTCGAGCGAGTTGGCTTCCACTTCCACTTTGGGGGCGGTGAAGTTGTTGATGTTGCCGGTCACGTTGTCAGACATGGAAATTTTAACAGCGCTACTACAAACCACATCCTTCATATTCACCTCGAAATTGCCGGTTGCAGCGATCTTGAGGCTACCAGTTTTCAGGTTGGTGATGTTACACTGACCTTTTCCAGCCAGCGAGAGGTCCATTTTGTCTGACGGGATGCCGTCGGCGGTGATGTTACCTTCGCCCTTGAACTGCAGCTTGTTGAGCATGGAAGTGGAGAGGGTGATGGTGATGGGGTAGTTGGGCGCGAGGCGGGTCTTCTTTTCAACGTAGATGTTGAGGGTCTTGCCCTTCACCTCGGTGATGATGTAGGGCAGCAGGTTCGACTCGGCCTCTACCATGACCTTGGGGGAGATGGCGTAGTCGAGTTTGATGTTGAAGTCGGCGGTGACGACCACCTGTTGGAATTCGGTGACGATACGGGTGTCCTGTTTCAGGTCCTGGTTGCCGGGGATGTCGGCTGCGCTGACAGCTGCAAAAGTGCAGAGTGCGACAAATAATGCTAAAAATTTCTTCATAACTATAGATTTTTAATGTTGTCGAAAAATACGGCTGCAAAATTACGAGAAAAATCAATAAGAAGCAAGGGGAAAGCGAAAAAAAGACGCGATGCGAAAAGAATGCCGTCGGTTTGCCCAAATATGGGGTGATGCGCATGAAGGAAGATTTTGGTCGAAATTGCAATCTTTTGTTTATCAATAAATTGATAATAAAAAAATTTTTTCAAGAATTTGTAAAAAGTGATGAAAAAAGTTGTAATTTTGCACCCTCAAACATGGCGGTTGTAGCTCAGTTGGTTAGAGTACCGGATTGTGGTTCCGTGGGTCGTCGGTTCGAATCCGACCTGCCGCCCAGAAGCAAAGCAGCGACAAGAAATTGCCGCTGTTTTTTTTGTAACCTTGATGTCCGCGACAACGATTGAAGCGGTATCCTTTTCGTCAGAAAAGATTTAGCGGAAAGCGTGCCAGTCGCCCTGAAATAAAAAGAATTAAACTTTAAGCAGTCATTAGTTTAACGTACTCGAAATATCAGGTCATAAAAACAAATAGACTAAGACAAGCAGTGGTTCCCGAGTGAGAACCATTTATTTAGTGTGTTTGGGAGTTTGGCAAAATATATCATCGCTTTTTCCTTGTCGCCGCGCATAAGATACAACCTGTAGATACAGGCATTATGCTCGTCCTGATTCAATCCCCAATCAAGGAACTGCTGCCTGTTCTTCTTAACGCCGCACAGAGCGACAACCTCGTCTCCCGTGACATTGTGGTCAAAAATCGTTTCCATATCCGTATATTGTTTTAATGTACTCGAAATATCAGGTCATAAAAACATCATCTGCCCCAAGATTGCCATGCGTAATATCTTGTTTCAATCGGGCGGTATAATAATTTACAAGACACTTATTACAGCAGTTGTTGTGTTGGGAATCCTCAACTATCTGTAATGCACAATCGTCACAAAGTTCTTGACCATTCATCCCCACGGGCAGAATGAAAAACATTAAAAAAGATAAAGTGAAGAGTTTTACTTTCATATTTATTCTACTACTATGGGACATAATAGAGACCATCGATATTCGGTGATATCATTAGAGGGAAAACCTTACAGCATTGGCGATTAAAGCTCAAATTGAGGGAGGGCGCATCAGCCCATTCCCATGGCGAGAATTGCATTACCATCACTCTCGGCGGATAACTCACATCATATAAGATCATATCGTAGGTGTTCCCGATTTTAATTTTTTCTGTGGTAGATGATTTATTTCGCCTATCTTTGAAAGACAAGATTGTAAACCTTGAAGTGTGTAAAGTATCAACAACGTCTATCATAATGAAATTGCTTCCTAATCCTTTCTTTTGCCATTGTGGGCAGTTTCGTAAAGGTTTTTTTCTAATGTTGACAATCTCATACGGTTGCTTGATAGAATCAGTAATAAGTACAGGTTTGCCATCATACATGTCAATGGTATCACCAGGATTGCTCTGAACAATAATGTGTCTTCTATCGTCGTAATAATATTCAGGTAGACGTATAATTACATTTTTATAGCTGAAATAATATCCGGAATGACACACAATGCTGTCTCTCTGCCACAGGTACGTGGTTGCGCTATCATGATAGTAATAGTAAGACTCACGGCTGGGAATTTGCCCTTTGGTCAAGTTCAAAAAAGAAAATGAAACCAGTAATATAACAGTTGATATTTTGAATAATTTCATTTCGTTAATTGTTAAATTATTTCAATAATTTTAGTTTTAACGTACTCGAAATATCAGGTCATAAAAACCTGTAGAATGGCACGTTTTGTGAATCATATTGTTACAACGATTTTTGTCTAAAAAATTGTGCAATTTTGCATTTTTTGAACTTTTCAAGGCGCAAAATTACAAAAAAAGCCGTCACAAAATGCAGCGGCTTTCGGAAACTAATCAAATCTGACTATCCTTACTCCTCCACCCCTTCTCCAATGCCAACTCTCACGGTATTATCGCCACGATACTCCCTGTTCGCTTGTCAATAATCCGTATGGTCTCCCCATCTTCCTGTATTTTAAAAATAGGATGGTCTTCAGCAATGTTAATGGATGTCAACCTATTGCACAAATGAAATGCGTCATTTCCTATAGATGTAACAGAATTCGGAATGTTGATGGAGGTCAAATTCACACAATGATAAAAAGCACGATACCCGATGGAGGTAACCGAATTCGGAATGTTAATGGAAGTCAGCCCTACACAATGATAAAAGGCCCAATCCCCAATGGAGGTAACCGAGTTCGGAATGCTGATGGAGTCCAAGCCTATGCAATGATAAAAAGCCCCATTGCCGATGGACTTAACAGTATTGGGGATGATGGTGTTTTGACATCCCACAATCAATTTATTGGTTTTTGACAAAATGATGGCATTACAACCGTCACGGCTATCATATACAGGATTGTTCGGATCCACATGGATGCATGCCAAACTGTCGCAAAAATGAAATACATCCCTTCCAATGGATTTGACAGATCTGGATATGCTGACCGAGGCCAGACTGTAACAATAGTAGAAGGCAACATCCCCAATGCGTTTGACCGAGTTGGGAATGGAAATAGCGGTCAGGCTGGGGCAACGAAAGAATGCGCCGGCACCAATGGATTTTACAGAGTTAGGAATGAAGATATCGGTCAGATGAGTACAGGAAGCAAATGCAGACTCTCCGATAGAAGTAACGGTGCTGGGGATGACAGTTCCTTGACATCCCAATACCAGCTCATTGGTTTTAGACTTAATGATCGCATTGCAGTTTTCGCGGCTGTCATACACACGATTTCGCTTGTCAACGCGGATAGCGACAAGACTATCTAACTCATAAAATGCGTATTTCCCGATGGAAGTGATGGTTTTGGGAATGTAGATAGAGTGCAGAGAACCGCCAGCCCTGAAAAGGGCTTTCTTCCCAATAGCAGTGACCTTGTATGTTTTTCCCTCAAAAACAACGACTGAGGGGACGGAAAGATTCCCTAAAAAGTCCCTGCCTGTAAATTTCACAATCTCAACAGATTTACCGTCTTTAAGTATTTTACACTCGATTTCCTGCTTGGTCGGGCAATAGGCCTTGAAGGTCTGCGCCTGCAGCCCAGTCACAACACTTACCATGAGCAGGGTTAAAAGAATATACCTTTTCATATTTGACGGTCTCGATATTTACATCATAGGCTTATTAACGCTCTAATAGTAAATTTATTGCGAATCAATAGGATAAAAAAAAATTCCTACTGCATTCATGTGGTGAATAGTCTCCAATACAAGCCCACTGGGTGGGAGATTCCCTGGCAATCTTTTGTATTTTTTTACAAAAAATCTATTTGATAAAAAATTATTTTCTATATTTGCCGCTTCATTCTTGAAAAAAAATATTTTATAAACATGAAGAATTTTATACCCCTTTTCATCACTCTAATTGCCCTGTGCATCCTCCCCTACTCGCAGGCGCAGGTGCTGCTGCAGAATGAGAACCTCAGTGCAGTACAGCAAGATAACAGTTGGGATCGCACTACCAACTGGCTCACATGGTCGCAGAACACCGACATCTACCACATGATTGGCTTCAACAACTCGGTGGATTATTATGCCATGCAGCGTTTCACCACATCGGACCTCGCGCCATACAACGGCATGCAGCTTACGCAGGTGCGTTTCCTGCCCTCCAACGTGGCCTCCGAACCCACCTCCGCCACCTACACCGTGGTGGTTTATACTGGCGGCGACTACGAAGGTTACTATCTGTACAATTCTCCCGGCACGCTGCGCTGCTCACAGGTGGTGAACGACATCACCTACGGGCATTGGAAAACCGTGGTGCTGAGCACCCCCATCACCATCAACTCCTCGCAGGAATTGTGGATCGGCGTGCGTGTGCAGGCCACTCAAGGCTATGCTATGTCGCACGATGACGCCACTGCCGTTGCCGGCAAGGGAGACCTGATGGGCTACAACGGCTACTGGGGCGTTCCCGACGACTTCCTCACCGACCCCGAAATCCACAACTGGAACGTGGCCGGCTGCGTGAGCGACGGTGTGGTCGACGAGTTTATCGACCTGAAAGTCAAATTCATCAACAACGGCACGTCGCAAACCCAAATCTCTTCACTGAATGTGCCCACCAACACCTCGTTCCGTCCCGTGGCGGTGGTGCATAACGACAACAGCTTCCAAGCCCAACTCGACTATACCGACACCATCACCCTGCTGGGCTACATGGACGGCAACCTGTTCTCTACCCATCATTATTATGACACGCTGGAGTCGGGCCGTGGCATCTGGATGAATATCTTGGAGATGAGCGCGGCAGAGGTCTTCCAGAACGGCTATTGCGGCACCACCCACAACTTCTGCTACGAGGTGGAGGTGCCGGCGGGCTGGAACGACTGCGACCTCACCAACAACAGTGCCTGCATCACTGTAAGTTTTGCCAACTACAGTCAGCTTTACCATATCACTGTGCTCAACACCGACAGCACTGTGTCGCCTTCCGGCGTGGTGGATATCTACCCGGGCGGCAACCAGCGGTTTGTCATCACCCCGCCCGAAGGGATGACCATCGACCAGGTGCTGGCCGACGATGTGGATGTGACTGGAGATGTGCATTACGTGATCAACATCGGACGTACCTACACTTTTACTAACGTGCAGAGCGACCACACCCTTTTAGTGACCTATAAAGAGGACGGTGTAGGCATTGAAGAACAGCCGGTGAACGCGCTGCGGGTATATCCCAACCCCGCCACCACCCGTCTCTATCTTGACGGGGTGCATAACATCCAAGATGTCACCATTTTTGACCTCGCCGGTCGCATGGTGCTCTCTTCCGGAGCTTGCACCGACCTCGATGTTTCGAGCCTGCCAGCGGGCAGCTACATTCTGCATGTAGCTACCAATCAAGGAGTTGAAAGAGCCACCTTCATCAAGACATCATTGAAGTAAAATCAATAATTATTAATAATAAAAACATTCACAAATGAAAAGATTAACCCTTATCCTTTTGCTCTGCGCCGCCCTCTTTGCGGTTTCGGCACAGAATGCCGCCGTGCGGATCACCAAAACTGGAGAGACCTCTCATGTGGCCATGCCCAACCAAGATCGAGCCTCTGCATGGCTCACTTGGGCTTCTTCCATCGATGATGGTGTCATCAACAACTCCTACATGGACAATATCATCTTTGCGGAGCGTTTCACCACCAGCGACCTTGCCCCTTACAATGGCTATCAGCTAACGCAGATCGCCTTCTACGTGGAGAGTGGAAACTACTCACCGTCAGGCAGCTACAGTGTGAAAGTATATCAGGGCGGCAGCTACAGCTCCAGCACCTCGATGAACGCCGGTACGCTCGTCGCCTCTCAGGCGGTCAGTTCCGTCAACTTGGGCAGTCTCACCACCGTGACCCTCAACACCCCCATCACGATTGACGCTTCTCAGGAACTTTGGTTCGGCGTGGGTATCAGCAACGTCAGCGCCAGCAGCTACATGATGGGCTTCGACGAGACCAGCAGCATAACGGGAAAGGGCTCTCTGGTTTGGGACTCAGACGATAACGAATGGTATGACCTGAACGACTATATCTCTGATTTTCAGGTAAGCAGTTGGGCCATTGAAGCCTTTGCCGTAGATCCCAACGGCGGTGGTGTATTGGTGGATTTGTTGACTTGGTATATCGACAATGGCACCAGCCAGAACGAAATCTCCTCGATGACAGTTCCTTACGGCAGTGACTTCAGTCCTGTGGTGGTGGCATATAATGCTAATTATGGAGATGCCGTAAATGACTTTAACGGTGTCATCACCTATGAACTGACCTTAGATGGCACTTTTATTGGCACCTATGCCACTGGGACCACCGCCATCAGCAGCGGCAGCGGCGTTTATTTTGACGATATCACCATCTTCCCCGCCTCCTATATCGCCAGCCACAACTACTACGGCACGCACACCTTCTGCATGAACGCCACGGTGACTACTCCGTGGGAGGAGAACGATCCCTCCGACAACTCTGCCTGTCTGACCGTCAACTTTGAGGGACCGACCAACGTCACCCACACCATCACGGTGCTGAACACCGACGGTACCATCACGCCGTCGGGCAACGTGACCGTGTCGGATGGTGCTGCGCAGACCTTCACCATCACTCCTGGCGACTGCCGCACCATCGTGGATGTGCTCGCCGACGGAGTGAGCGTGCTGAGCAGTGTCACCAACAACACCTACACCTTCTACAACGTGACCACCGACCACACGTTCCAGGTCACCTACAGTGTACCTTCTTTCAGTTTGACGGCTACTTCTGGCGGCAACGGCTCGGTGAACCCGACCAACACCACCTTGCAATGCGGTAACAGCATCACCTACACCTTCACCCCCAACCCCGGCTACATGGTGGACTATGTTACCGATAACACGATGGATGTCACGACATTAGTCAGCAACAACACCTATACCCTCACCAATGTTACGGCTGACCACGACATCTACGTGGCCTTCACGCAGGATGCCTCCCAGACCTTCAACCTGACGGCCACCACCGACGGCCACGGCACTATTACCCCGACACAGGCTACGGTGCAGGGCGGTGGCTCGCAGGTGTTCACCATCGTACCCGACAACGGTTATGAAATTGACTATGTGACTGATAACACCATGGATGTTACGGCTAACGTATCCAACAATATCTATTCGCTTACCAACATCGGCACCGACCACGACATCTATGTGGCCTTCCACGCATCTTCCACGCCGACAGATACTTACATACTGACTGCCTCCACCGATGGCAATGGTACGATTACCCCGACCAATGCAACGGTCAACGCAGGCGATTCGCAGACCTTCACCCTCACGGCCAACAACGGTTTCTCACTGCTGTCGCTCACCGACAACGGCACCGATGTTACCGCACAGGTGACTAACAACAGCTACACGCTCACCAACATCCAGAGCAACCACACGCTGTATGCCACCTTCCAGGATGACACCCCGCCCGTGGAGCCCTGTGAGGTGCCCACCAACATCAGCATGGACGAAAACGGTCTGCTGACCTGGACCAGCGATGCACAGAGTTGGACCGTCCGTTACACCGTCAACGGCATCACCTACTCGGTCAACATCTCCACCCTTTCCTTCCAGATTCCCGGACTGCAGCCCGGCGACGTGGTGGATGTGACCATCCAGGCCGACTGCGGCAACGACAACCTGAGCGACTGGAGTGCCAACAGCAGTTTCACCTACAATCCCGATGGTGTGGCACAATACCGTCTCACCAACGTCCAACTCTTCCCGAATCCGGCCAACGAAACGCTGCATGTACGTTGCGACATCCCCATGCAGAAAGTTGAAATATACAATGTGATTGGCGGTCTGATGATGACCGTGGAACCGAATGCCAGCAGCACCGACCTCAACCTCTCCACTCTTCCGAGCGGCGTGTTCTTCGTCAGAATAACCGCCGACGGGCAGGTTTGCAACGGCAAATTCATCAAGAAATAGCAGCCTCCTAACAGGACTTTTCAATACAAAAAAAGCACGTCATTGACGTGCTTTTTTTTATCGTCATTTCTTCCACCTACTCTTATAGTCAAGGATTACTGCCGCAATCATTGCTGCTGAACCGCCTATGATGCCAAGTACATTCAGCCACCCGAACGGCTTCAATGAAGCGAGGGCCATTCCACCGATGAACAGGAGTATCAAAACGGCAATGTTTCCAAAACTTGCTTTCATGATATTGTTTTTGGGTGTGCAAAGATACAAAATATTTATTACGAACAACGGTTATCTGACCCTCCTCCACTCCCCGGGCTGGAGGGTGCCCAGGGCGAGGTCGCCGATTTGGACACGGATGAGCCGCAGGGTGGGAAAACCGACCGCCGCGGTCATGTGGCGCACCTGCCGGTTCTTACCTTCGGTGAGGGTGAGGCGTATCCAGCTGGTGGGGATGCTGGCGCGGTAACGGATGGGCGGCACGCGCTCCCAGAGGTTTTCCGGAGGCAGCGCCCGCTCCGCCGTACAGGGACGGGTGCGGTAGCCTTTGATGACAACACCCTTGGCCAGCTTCTGCAAGGCCTCGTCGGTAATCTCGCCATCCACTTGGGCGAGGTAGGTGCGCGGGTGGGCGTTCTTCGGATCCAGCATCCGCTTGATCAGCCGTCCGTCGTCGGTCAGCAGCAAAGCCCCCTCGCTGTCGTGGTCCAGCCGTCCGGCGGCATACACGCCGGCAGGAAAACCGAACTCGTTGAGGCCCCGATGACCGGCCTCAGGCGTAAACTGACTCAGCACCCCATAGGGTTTATTGAACAAGATCACCATAATTCACTTCCTCGCAACAATTATTATTTTTACAAAGATATAAATTCTTACGAAAACAACCATTGGTTTTGTAAAACAAAAAAGGCAACGCTTTCACGTTGCCTTTTGTTTTGCGGAGAGGGCGAGATTCGAACTCGCGGTAGGATTACTCCTACGTCAGTTTAGCAAACTGGTGGTTTAAGCCACTCACCCACCTCTCCGGGACTCGTGCTTAATCGAGGCTGCAAAAATACAACTTTTTTCAATGCCAACCTCATCATCCCTTCAATTTTTCAAAAAAAATTAATTTACTGATAATAAAATATTTATCACTATCATATCGCTTTCTATCATTCATCATTACTTATCAGAAAAGAAAATGTTGTAAGTTTGCAGTCCCAAAATCACCATTTCATGACCGGAACACTCCCCATTACCATCGTACAAAACGAAATCCATTGGCACGATATCTCACATAATCTTGATGCGGCACGCGAACTACTTCACGATGTCAGCCCCAACGGACTGATTGTTCTTCCCGAGACCTTCGCCACAGGATTCATTGTCAATAACTTACCTTCCGACAACTCGGTCCAAATAGTAGAATGGATGCAGCAGCTTGCTTGCGATCGCAACTCCGCCGTGACGGGCAGTGTGGCCGTACATGAGAACGGGAAATGGTATAACCGACTGTTTTTCATCACCCCTGATGGCATAGCAGGGACATACGACAAACGCCACCTCTTCCCTACCAGTCCCGAACCGGAACTGTTCCAAAAAGGCGACACACTGCCTATCTTCGAGTATCAGGGATGGCGCATCTGTCCGCAAATCTGCTACGACCTGCGATTCCCAGTATGGTGTCGCAACTCGGTGAAAAACAGTCAGTTCAAATATGACATCCTGCTATATGTCGCCAATTGGCCCGCTGCCCGCGCACACATCTGGAACACCCTCCTCACCGCACGCGCCATCGAGAACCAATGCTATGTGGTGGGTTGCAACTGCGTGGGCGACGACCCTCAAGGGAGACACTATCAAGGTGACAGTCAAATCATTGCGCCCAGCGGAGAACGCATAGTCATCGCCACCCCATCCACCGCCATGCTTGTACAGTCCGAACTCTCCTCAGTTCGCCTTAACGCTTGGCGCACCCGTTTTCCCGTTTCCGAAGACTGGGATTAAAATTTTATTAAAATATTTTTAATTTATTGTGAATATTTGAAAATAAAGTTGTATCTTTGCAGCCTCAAACTATCTAATTGAGCTTGCAACGATGAAAAAGTTACTAATTTTTATCTATTTAACATGTGCTGTCTTTCTCCTAACGGCACAAGACAGCACCGACATTGTCATCGGATTTTACAATGTGGAGAATCTTTTCCATCCAAGCGACAATCCGCAAAAGAACGATGATGCATTTACTCCAGCAGGTCTATATCATTGGACCAATGGAAAATACACGCGAAAAATCAACAACATTGCAAAGGTACTGCTGGCCATGAACAGCTGGCACCCACCGGACATCATCGGCATGGCGGAGGTGGAAGAAGCCAGCGTATTGCAGAAACTGTGCCGCGACTCACCCTTGAAGGAGTATGGCTACCGCTACGTGCACCACGACTCGCCCGACGCGCGCGGGGTGGATGTGGCACTCCTCTACCGCGCCGACCGCATCACCATCCTACGGGAACGCGCCGTGCCGGTGGTGTTTCCCTTCGACACGGCCTGCCGCAACCGAGACCTGCTGTATGTTGTAGCCGGGCTGCCTAACGGCGACTCCATCCATATTGTCGTTAACCACTGGACCTCGCGCTATGGCGGCTACGCGCCCACCATCCCCAAACGAAACCACTATGCGCGGGTGGTGCGGGCTCTGGCCGACTCGATACTGACCCACGAGCCCGCCGCCAACATCCTGATTACCGGCGACTTCAACGACTATCCCACCGACGAAAGCATCACCGAAGTACTGCGCGCCGGGGACTGGGAGAAAGACGACCGGAGCCAACACACTCTGTTTGATCTGATGTTCCGTTTCCTGAAGATGCAGAATATCGGCTCGCACAAGCATGAGGACTTCTGGGGCTGCCTCGACCAGATCATCGTCTCCCCTACCCTGCTGGATGACAGCGGCACGCATATCATCGGGCAGCAGGCACACATCTTTATGGCCGACTTCATGGTGGAACCCGACGACAAGTACGGCGGATACCGCGTGTACCGCACCTACTCGGGTCCGCGCTACATCGGTGGCTATGCCGATCACCTGCCAGTGTTTGTTAAACTGAAAATTGAAAACTGAAAACTGAAAACTGAAAATGGAAAACTGAAAATGTAAAATTGAGAAGTGAAAAGTGAAGAGTGAAAAGTGAAAAGTGAAGAGTTGAGAGTTGTAGGTGCTACGCTATCGGTTACTCTTCTTTGCGGAGAAAAGTGATGGGGACTTGCACGCAGCCGGAGACCACCTCGCCATTGACAGTGGCAGGGTTCCACAAAGGCATGGAGCGGAAGACTTTTTTCAGCGCATTTTTCACCGCAGGGTCGGCGTTGCCTTTCACCTTGACACCACTCACCTTTCCTTTCGTGCTCACCCGGAATGCCACAACTACATCGCCGTCAGCTCTCAGCTCACAAGCCGTTTCTGGAACGATTAAATTCTCTCGGACGAACCGCTTCATCTCATCCTCCCCGCCTGGAAACATAGGGGATTTCACATCGCACTTCGACAAATCCGGTTTTTGGGCATCACCGATTCGTCTCAGAGGAGTCTTCTCAGCGAAATCGAACACAGTAGATGTGGGGCCAAAATCGATAAAATCATGTGCAAAATATCCATAATGTGCGTCAACCATTCCGATTACCACATCCACAAGACCAGGCACGTGCCTCGTCTCCAATTGGGTGCTGTCACACGAGACTTCCGTTTGGGCGACAGCGGGCGACATTCCCGCCAGCGACAACCCAGCCGCCACCCCGAGAATGGCCACCTTTTGTGAGAGTTTTCGCCGCTGTGAGATGGCACTCTCCAGCTGCCGCACCTCTCCTTCACAGCGGGGACAGGTGCCTGAGCACTCACCGTCGAAGGTGCATTCGGGGATCTCCAAATCAATGCCGTTGGCGGCCGCAATTTCACGGCGAATCGCTTTCAGGTAACTACATTTGTCCTTGCCATTCATAACGTTGGGATAAAATGATGCGGCAAAGATACAAAAAAATATTATTCTTCATTCTGTGATAGTTCTTCCGCAATCATCTCCGCTTGTTTCAACACTGTCTCGGTAGCCAACTTCTGCATATCGGGTGGGTAGCCATATTTGCGCAGGAGCCGTTTTACCGCCACTTTCATCTTTGCCCGCACATTCTCCTTGATGGTCCAGTCGATAGAAGCATTTTTACGGATGGTTTCGGTGAGCACGACAGCCAATTCGCGGAGTTTGTCCTTCCCCATCAGTTCCTTGGCACTTTCGTTGTCGGCCACGGCGGAATAAAACGCATATTCATAGGTGGTCAATCCCATGCCTTCCGCTTCTTGATCTTTTTCTACTATGGTTTTGCTGAGTTTAATCAATTCATCGATAACCTCCGCCGCTGTGAGAATCTTATTATGGTATCGGGTGATGGAACTATCCAACATCTCCATCAGCGTGCGGCCTTCCACTACATTGAACTTGGAACGCAACTTGATTTCACCCTCCAACAACTTTCGAAGCACTTCCAAAGCGATGTTTTTGTGTTCCATATCTTTCAGCTCCATCAGAAACTCTTCTGAAAGAATGGAAATATCCGGCTTCTTGATGCCAGCCGCGTCGAACAGGTCGATGACCTTTTCCGAAACTAATGCTTTGTCAATGACTTGACGAATCGTGGTTTCAATTTCTTCATTTGTTTGTCCAGAATCAGACTGGTCGAACTTGCAAAGTCGGGCTTTCACCGCTTGGAAGAATGCGACTTCGTCTTTCACATCCATGGCGGCATCTTGTGGGATGGCTAATGCGAAAGCTTTGCCTAAGGCGGTCACCTCGTTGACAAAGCGTTTCTTACCATCGTCTAAACCCAAGATAAAGTCTTCCGCTTTCAGAATCCAAGAGAGCTTGCCCGAAGTGTCGGCAGTAAAGTATTGTCTGTAATCAAAGCCGTAGAACATCTGCTCCACCACTTCCAGCTTTTCCTGCATGAGGGCAACGGCCTGCTCCTGCTGTTGGGTCGGGTCGCCCTTGCCGCCGGAATCGGAATAGAACGTCAAGGCCTTCTTCAAATCGGAGGCAATACCCAAATAATCCACCACCAATCCGCCAGGTTTGTCTTTATATACACGGTTCACGCGGGCAATGGCCTGCATCAGGTTATGGCCCTGCATGGGCTTGTCGATGTAGAGTGTGTGCAGACAGGGTACATCAAAGCCCGTCAGCCACATGTCGCGCACAATGACGAGTTTTAACTCATCATTAGGGTCTTTCATGCGCTCCGCCAAAGCCCTGCGTTGCTCTTTGGTAGTATGGTGTTTGGCGATACTTGCGCCATCAGAGGCGGACGATGTCATCACCACTTTGATGGCACCTTTCGCCAAGTTGTCGGAATGCCATTCGGGACGAAGTTTGATAATTTCGTCGTACAACTCAGCGGCTATGCGGCGGCTCATCGCCACAATCATTGCCTTGCCCTCAAATACTTTTTGGCGTTCCTCAAAATGGGTGACAATATCTTTTGCGATATTTTTCAAACGATTGGGACTGCCAATCAGCGCCTCCAACTGTGTCCATTTCGCCTTGGCCTTCTGGACATCGTTCATATTGTCGATCTCCAGCTCTTTGTCCAGCTCTTCAACCAATTGGCGGCCCTCCTCGCTGAGTTCCACCTTGGCAAGGCGGCTCTCGTAATAGATGCGCACGGTGGCACCATCTTCCACTGCTTGTGCAATGTCGTAAACATCGATATAGTTGCCGAAAACAGCCGGAGTGTTCTTGTCCTCTTTCTCGATGGGCGTTCCTGTGAAACCGAGATAGGTGGCATTAGGCAAGGCATCGCGCAGGTATTTGGCGAAACCGTATTTGATTTCCGAACCGATCACCTCATCGGCTTCGTTGCGCACATCCACCGTTTTGGCCTTGAAGCCATATTGCGTCCGATGTGCCTCATCGGCCATCACGATAACGTTGCTACGGTCGGTAAGTGTGTCGTAAACATTGCCTGATTCAGGTTGGAACTTTTGTATGGTGGTAAATATCACGCCGCCCGACTGCACTGCCAACAATTTCTTCAAATGCTCGCGGCTTTCGGCCTGAACAGGGGTCTGCCGCAGCAATTGTTTTGCACCCGTAAATGTATCAAATAACTGGTCATCCAGATCGTTGCGGTCGGTGATGACCACAATAGTCGGATTGTTGAGCTGCTGCACAATTTTACCGGTATAGAACACCATCGTAAGCGACTTGCCACTGCCCTGCGTGTGCCACACTACACCAGCACGATGGTCGCCAACTTCTTGTCGTTGCACGGTTTCCAGTCCATAGTGGGCCGGTGATTCCGCCACCATAGGCATTTGATTGATGCCTGTTGCGCGGATGGTCGATTCCACCGCCTTGTTGACGGCATAGTATTGATGGTAGGCGGCTATCTTCTTGACGGTCTTAATCGTGGTCAGACCTGTCTTCAAATCTTCTTGCTTCTGCTTCTCAAAGACCGTAAACGATTGGATCAGGTCGAGCAGGGTGTCCTTACGCATCATGCCATTGACCAGAACCTCCAACTCGCTCACTAAATGCGAAGCAATGTTCTCGCCGTCCTCGCTCTTCCATGCGGTGAAGCGGCTGAAACCTGCCGAAAGCGAGCCTGCCCGTGCCTCCAGTCCATCGGAGATAACGACCAATCCATTGTAAGTGAATAACGAAGGAATCTGTTGTTTGTAGGTTTCAATCTGACGATAGGCACTTTGCAAAGTAGCATTCTCATCAGCTGCGTTTTTCAATTCGAAGATGACCAATGGCAGACCGTTCACAAATAGAACCACATCAGGGCGGCGATTATGGCCGTTCTCGATGATGGTGAATTGGTTGACTACCGTGAACTCGTTGTTCCACGGGTCATTGAAGTCGATGAGCCAGATCCTTGCGCCACGTTCTACGCCGTCTTTATGTATTGACACCGGTACGCCCTCTGTCAGCAATCGATGAAACTCCTCGTTGTTGGCCAGCACATCGGGGGAACTGATACGCAGCACCATTTTGATGGCCTCGTCTTGCACCGAATAGGGCAACGACGGGTTGAGCCGCTTCACGGCAGCTTCCAGCTTCTCGCGCAACACCACTTCCTCGAAACTATCACGCATGGGCATCTCTCCATCAGGTGCGATGTCAGGGCCATAGAGATACTGGTAGCCTTTGGCTTTCAGCTGGTTGATGAGCATCTGCTCGATGTCGGATTCGTGGAGTTGGGTCATGATTATGCTGTTTTAATCTTTGAAAACATATTCTGGATTATACTCGATATTGTAAGCTTTTAGAAAGGCCTCGTATTCTTCTTGGAAGGTCTTTTTGCGATGGTGCTCTTTCTGATTCATCACATATTGTTTTACATTTTGCACCTGAGAGGCACTGACGGAGAATATGGCATAGCCGCCTTGCCATGCGAATTTGGAATAATACGAGTCCAGTGTCTTGATCCACTTGCTGCTGCATTTCTTGATGTCTTCGACAAAATCGGCCATAGAGACAGTACGGGGGAGGGTGCACAAAATATGTATGTGGTTGGGCACTCCGCCGATTTGGATGACCATAGCGTTTTTATTTACGATGATGCCGTCGATGTAGGCGAATAATTTAGGCAGATCTTCTTCGCGGATGGTTACCGAACTGTACTTGGTGTGGAATACCAGATGAATGTAGACTTGTGCGAGTGATTGAGGCATAGTATTAGAGGTTATGTGAATAAATAATGTCGTATTTGTCCGAGCCCTTCAGGCTCGGGGTGGCGATGGGGTGGTCCATTTGCCAATGGCGGTGCCATCGGCAATATACGTATGAGCCTTTCAGGCTCCGGAGTGTGGAGGTGGCGGCGCAGGTCCTACGGCGGTGCCGCAGGGAATATCTGTCCGAGCCTTTCAGGCTCTGTCTACCGCCGAATGATGCGGTATTGGAATGAGGCGCGGAGCGCCGCGAAAGATTTACCCTATGGGCAGCGCCCTGGGGAGCGACGGCCTCGCGGTACGGCCAGCAGCCTGAAAGGCTGCGACAAATTGAATACGGCGACCATCCCAAATCATGCACACGCACGTGCATAATCTCCATCAGAGCATTTCCTCTATTCCTCATATCTATGTCTTTCGCCATATTCAATTCATTTGTTAGACAGTCAATTATCAAATAAATACGTTATCTAAACGGCGAATTCTCCTCATTTGAGCCATCATTATTAGCATTTGTTACTGTTACTTCTTGAATCTGATTCTCCGTCCTATTAATCCATTTGTCGCATGTTTTATTATAAATATCATCGTTAATATTTTGATTTCTCTCAATCCAATTCTCAATGAATTTTGGATTATGGCTGTTCGGTGTTGGATTGACGTCATCAATTCTAACTTGAATAGGTGTTCTAACACAATCTCCCGTGACAATTGCATGTTGCTGTGGAATAATTGGAAGTTGATCCAGTAAATCAGCATTTGCACTGGAAATCAAACCTCTAACATACTTCTGATCTTCAGGATTTTGAAGACGATGAATTATAAACGAATTACACTGAGATAAAACTGTTTTTGACAGTTCCGAAGGTCTTTGACTTGAAACAACTAAAGAAAGTCCATATTTACGACCTTCTCTTGCAATTCTCTCAAATACCATTTTTGCAATTGATTCTTTTTCTTCAGCAATATAGTTTTGAGCTTCTTCGAGAACAATGACAATTGGAAATTTACCTCTTTGTTCAGGAAGAAAGTTGGCGACAAATTCAAGAATTATCCTACCTAAAATTCCCGTAACAGTTTCCAATACTTCGAAAGGCAGCTGGGAAACATCAACAATCGTTATTTGATTAGTATTGCTGTTGTTAGGATTATTTGATTCATTGTATTTTTTGATAAAGTTCTGGTCTTCCTCTTGACCAAAGTATCTATTGTAATCACCTAACAATAGAGCAAGAAATTGCGGCAAAATGTTTTTGTTAGCTTCTTCAGTATTCTTCAACATAAGGGGAAAGGCAATCCTTTTGTCATTCAAGAAACTATTCATCCTTAACCGAAGCGTTGACATGAATTCTGCAATGCGGTTATTGCTAACTCCTTCTTGATTGATTGCTGCATCCAGAAATTTTTTGCACAAATCCTGATACGAAAACCAAATCGGCAGATCTATGTTTTGCTCACTGGTTATTTGTATATCTATATCATCTGCTATAATTTGATTGTAAGTCTTTTCAATATTATCAATCAACGGTTGCTGTTTTGACGCATCATTAAAATTATCCTGATTACCTAAATTACAAATTATTGTTCCCAAGTCATTGTTATACTTCTTAACAGCCTCGCCAATACCAATAATTTCATTCCCACTTTTCCACTGCCAATTCCCATAAGATTGTGTCCCTGTTCTTTTCTTGATTTCTTCCGAATTACTTGACAACAATCCTTCAATATCACTTTTTAATTGATTAGGAAGAAGCCTTTTGGCATTTGCTTCTTGCTCATTCTTTGCTAATCCAATTGCTCTATTTAGAACAGGTGCCTGGACACCTTCGCCTGGATTAAACAAATACTTAAAATCGTGCCAATTCATCAGCCAATAAGGCACTTTTACTTCCTCATCTCCGCCATAGTAATAAGCATTAATAAGTTTAAGTTCATCATTCATCCATTGAGCTGGAAGGAATGCATCTTTATACTCTCCATTTGTATCAAAAATAACAATATGAGCATTCTGCAATTGCGCATCTTCATTGTATTTGAATCTAAATAGATTACGCAAAATTGATGTTAAGGTACACGATTTTCCGGAACCAGTATTGCCCAAAATTGCAGCATGTTTGACAAAGAATTGGTCTGGGCAAATCTTCACTTTATAATTCTGAAAAGCAGGCGATGTCCCTATCGGCAGGTAAAAATCTTTTTTATAGTCTATTATTTCGCTTTCCTTGTCATCAAAAATATGTTTCAAATCCTCTTCGGTGACATACCATACAGGATTATCCAATGAAGGGAAACTATAAACGCCCTGAATGAATTGTTCCTTGTCACCGTTTTTTGCAATCGTGCCAAGCATCGTTGCAGAAATATATCGAGAAGAAGATGGCAAAACAATACTTGTGGTAGTACTATTCAACTCAACTTCTTCTTTCATTGTAACCCTTGTAATCAACGCCACAATTCTATCTGCACCTACAGGAATAATTAGATACGAATTAATACGTGCGACTTCATAAATATCATTGATGCCGCTTTTGAACGCACCTTTTATATCCTCTTCAATCTTAATGAAGACGCGGAAATTGTCAACTGACAATACTCTTCCTATTACTCTATTCTGACTCATTCCCTTCTTTGTTTAATTCTTCATTTTCAGTTTTCTTTTCTGTTTCTTGTAGGAGATACAGTTTATTCATTGTTTCTGAAACAATAATTTGCTCATTTTCCTCATACAAATCAGGCATTACATTTTTAACAAACCCAACAAATGTTGTCTGTTTTGAATCATCAGGATCTAAAACAATGATTCTTGGATCATTCAAATTTTTTAGTTTCTGTATTTCCTCGTTCGAATTAAAGTTTGCTATAATCAATGTAAACGATGGTATCGATAACGCTTGATATATAATATCGTTTATATGCTCATCAAAAAACGAGTAACCAATGCAGAATAGCACTGATTGGGGCTGCGTTATGGCTTGGGCAAATTGGCGGAACAATTCAGAATATGGCAAATCCAAAGTGAATGTCTTTTTACTTACGCACGGATATATCATAATCTGTTTATCTGCATTTGGCTCAAAAGTTCCATCCAATGCCACTTCTTTTATGCCATACACATTTGACGGGGAAGATTCTGTCGCGACCCAAGAAAGAGAACCATGCATTTTGTAATACCTCAAGACCTTCTCCGCTCTATGAACTTTTCCAGACACACTTTGTCCTGGATAATAAATGTCATAATCGTAAACTTCGGGACGAAAACAGCGATTGTGAATGCCCGAAAAACCATTTATATAGTGAACACCCAAATTGTCCAATGCATAATCAAATGCCATATCATAGTTGGTGGTGAACAAGTTCGCTCTTTTGAGATTGTTTGGTCTTTGAAGCAGCTTCTTTATGAATGCCTCATGGTAATAATAACGATTCTTCTGCAATTGTGAATCGCTTTTATACTGACTATGAAGTTTGATTTTTTGAGTATCGCAGTTTTGAAAAAGCCATTGCTGCATTTTCATCATTACATCGCAAATACCTTTTGTATCTTCTCCTTTTTTCTCCTTCAGATATTTATCTGCTTGCAAGCAATTGAACAAGTCTTCATAAGAAGGGGCTTTACCTTCTCCGAAATATGTTTTGATTGATTCTTCACAATCACCTTTTAGCCCTTCGGGAACACTCCTAACAATAGGGGTACCCAAATGAAAACTTGTGCCGGCACCAGCCAAGATGCTTACATTCTCAAGCTCAAGATATTTCTTGATTCGAAGCTTAATTTCTTGAAATTCATTATTCTTAATATCAGCCATATTCAAATGTTTATTTCGTTCGACATCAGCCTCGGCAACAACCCGTCACGAGTCTGAATAAGGGTTTGGATTTGCTTATTGTTGTTTTCCATTTTCTTCAAAATGCCATCCATCTGTTCTGTCATTCTTTTCAACTCGTCTTCAGATGGAACCATAACCATAGCTGTGTCCAAATCATTACGCTTTATATGCCCCATTGTAGTGGCATGGCTCTGTGCAATGGAAATGAACTCATTCAAATGATGCTTACACCAAAAATAGTAAAACCACTTTGGGTATTTATCGGAAGTGACCTTAAATAGATGCTGATTCAAAATACAATCTTCACCATCCCAGATTTTAACCATCAACGATGCTGACCATGCAAAAATTACATCGCCGGCATGAACGATATATTCATCGCCGACATCGGTTGTCGCCCAATCCGAATCACTTCCAATGCCGCTTGAAAGTTCGCGGATTTTCACGACGGGTAGCTTGTCTATCTCATTTTTAGGTGGATATTTTTGACAAGCCAAACCATTTAAGAAAGAAGCAATCGAACTTAGCGACTTTTCTTCCCACTCATCCTTGCATTCTTCCACAAACCACTGGCGGAAGAGGGTTTCGGCCATCTGCTCCAAGGTGGCGTTCTCGCGGTGCATAAGGTCTATTTTGTCGTCAAAAGAAGATATAATCGAAGATATTTTTCTTTGAGCATCAACTGATGGCACTTCAATTATCACATTTGCTAAATCTTGAATAGTAATTTGTGATTGAGCGGATCCACTATCTAAATACCGAAGATTCTCTTGCCGGAACATATTATAGAAATAGTTATTTCTAACAATATTATTATCCAATACAATCTTAATTGAAAGATTTGTCAAGAAACACTTTTGTTTGGTCAACTTCACATCACCTGTACCACCGACTCCACGAGCAACCACTATTACATCTCCTTTTCCACAATTATATTCAGGATATGCATCAAGGTATTTGTAACCAGAAAAAGTAATATAATCACCTTTTCCGAGCGACTCCTTTTTAGGTAGTTTCCCGTACGCAAAAGTTGCCACATCTCCCAACTTATATTCTTTCCACTCGGTCATAAAATCTTCTATTTCAGTTTTTTATTTAAGTAATTAATAAAAGAGCTACACGAAACTAACATAAACAATGCCTCCTCTGAAGCAGGAGTATAAGTCCCTTCATCATCCATCAAGGCATGTCTAATTCCAGTATCAGGTTGATTTGTATAGGCATATAATTTTTCAAACGCAGTTTTTAATATTGGAGGGATTGCAAGTCCTTTCTCTTTCAATTTGTTGAGAGCATTGCCTAATGTATTTTCTCCTGTTATTTCTCTACAATAAGCTTCAACTGCCGAAATAGACTCTTTGATAGAATTTCTATAATCCCCCACCGGTCGCTTTGCATACAACTCTAACGCCTTGCTTAAATGTGTCCTAACATTTGTATGCGCATCATGTATTGCCGATTCCAGAGCTACAATTTCCTCGTTCGATGTGATTTCTACGATTTCCTGATTCACCACCCTGTATGCAAAATTCAACCTTTTAAATTCGGAATTCAGCTGTCTGACAAACGAATGGGCAATTGACATGTACCTTTCTTTCTTTTGTCCAAAAGCATATAGATATTTTATAGTGAAATCAACTAAATCTAATTTCCTATACCAAGGATTTTCATCGTCTTCCAAAAACAGGGTGGCTACGATATGGTACCTTCTCCCATCTTGAAAATTACCTTCTCTTTGGTTTAGAAAATAAGTCCACAGAAATCTTTCCATATCAACATATGGATCTTCGTTATAATGTTGTTTGGCATTATTAAAAAGTTCTTGTAATCTGTCATAACAAGAACAAATCGCATTCTGTATCTCCGGTGTGATTTGTTCTCTAATAATCACATCCGAAGGTTTTGTATAATTATATCGTTCAGAAAATAGTTTCATATTTTATTCAATTCTTATCTTCCCCAGATTCTCCAGAATCACCTTGTTCAGCCGCTCCTCCTCTTTCAGTTGCTCCTCAAACTCGGCTTTCAGGGCGGTGAAACGCTCGACAAAGTTGAAGTCGTCCTCTTCTTCGGGTAAGCCCACATATCGTCCGGGCGTGAGCACATAGTCCAGTTCCGCCACACGACTCACGGGTACCGAAGCGCAGAAGCCAGCAATATTTTGATATTCTGCCGATTCATCACGCCACAGATGATAAGTTTTGGCAATCTCCTGTATATCCTCGTCCGAGAGTTCGCGGGTGCGGCGGTTGATGAGATGGCCTTTGTTGCGGGCATCGATAAACAGAATCTCGCCAACACGTTTGTTGCGGTTGCGCGTCACAAACCACAGGCAGGCAGGAATCTGTGTGTTCAGGAACAACTTGGCGGGCAAATTCACGATACAGGCAATCATCCCTTTGTCGATCAATGCCTTGCGAATTTCGCCCTCGCCACCCGTCTTGGAAGTCAGCGAGCCTTTAGCCAACACGAAGCCAGCTTGTCCCGATGGCGCTAAATGGTAGATGAAATGTTGGATCCACGCGAAGTTAGCATTGCCGGTTGGCGGTACTCCATATTGCCATCTGGCATCGCTACGCAGCTGGTCGCCACTCCAATCGCTGTCGTTGAAGGGTGGATTGGCCATCACGAAATCGGCTTTCACATCGCGGTGTGCGTCGTTGAGGAAAGAACCCTCGGTGTTCCACTTCACCTGCGAGGCATCGATGCCACGGATGGCAAGGTTCATCTTGCACAAACGCCAGGTGGTCTGATTGCTCTCCTGCCCATAAACGGAAATGTTCTCGATCATTCCCTGGTGTTCCTTCACGAACTTCTCGCTCTGCACGAACATTCCGCCCGAACCGCAGCAAGGGTCGAGCACACGGCCTTTGTAGGGTTCAAGCATATTCACCAGCAGTTCCACGACACTGCGCGGCGTATAGAACTGTCCGCCCTTCTTGCCTTCGGCCAAGGCAAACTCGCCGAGGAAATACTCGAAAACGTGTCCCAGCAAATCGGCACTTTTGGTGCTGGTGTTCTGCAAAGTGGAGTTGCCAATCAGGTCGATGAGTTCGCCCAAACTGGTCGGGTCGAGATTGGGACGGGCAAACACCTTGGGCAACACGCCTTTCAGCGACTTGTTCTCACGCTCAATCACATCCATCGCATCATCGATGAACTTACCTATTTGTGGACTTTTTGCGTTGGACACCAAATAAGACCATCGTGCATTGGCCGGAACGTAAAACACATTCTCGGCTGCATACTCCTCACGGTCTTCTGGGTCGGCACCATCTGCCTGTTGCTTCACCAATTCGTTGTAAAGTTGTTCAAACGAAACCGAAATGTAGCGTAGGAAAATCAATCCCAACACTACGTGCTTATATTCAGCCGCGTCAATATTCTTACGCAGTTTGTCGGCCGCCTTCCAGAGCTGTTTTTCAAGGGGTTCTTCTACAATCAATTTTGAACTCGCCATAAATACAGTTTTATCTTGCAAAGATAATAAAAATACCATCAACATCACAATAATACCATCGTACTGTCGTTATCCAATCAACCGTTAAAAAACAAAACAACATGAATGCAAAATTGTTTCATGGCGGCATCGTTATGCCCTGCCTAATCCTTCTGTTCCTCACCCGCCTTCATGCGCAAGTGGCGCTCCAACCGTTGCACTTCACCCGTGCCTTACATGATTTTCCAGCCGCACGCTGCATGCTGTCCGACCCATTCCTAAACGCTTCATTCCGCAACGATTTCTGCACGAAAGAAATGATGTTCAAGGAGTTGGAATTCGATTTCATCCATCAGCAGGATGCGCTTCTGACCACCATAACGCACTATGGCTATGGCGGTTTTGGCGAACTGGCCGTGCATCTCGGTTACGGCCGGCGTTTCGGCAACAAAGTGGGAGTGGCGTTGCGCGGGGTGTATTTGCTCAACCACGCCAAACACTACGCGCCAAGGCACTCCTTCACCGTGGATTTCTCCATCTGTTACAAAATAACAGACAAAATTTGCCTGTCAGTTGTCCTTTTTAATCCCATCCGAATGAAATACGGCATCACAGGAGAAGAGGTGATTCCCATGAAATTCGGGCTGCAAGGAGATTTCCAACCCTCCGAAAAAATCTTGCTATCGCTGTACGGCAGCAAAACACTGCCCGGGGAATTCGACATCGGCGCACGCCTCCATTTCCAACCGGACAAGCATTTGATTTTATCTGGTATAGCATCCACAACAAACTGTGGAATAGGTGTTTACATTCCGTGGAAAGGGTTTTTATTCAGTGCCCAATGCCAGTGGTATTACCGAATAAGCGTATCGCCGCAGTGCGGAGTGGGATATTATTTCAAAAAGGAATGAGTTCTCACATTTTCATAATAACAAAAAAACAGTCAATGATATAGAAGATGACCCAACATAATTGGTCTATTGATTTGGATTCCGCCGTTCACTATGTTCACGGCGGAATGGTGCACGCACTGAAGTGTTTTTGGGAAAGATGGGCGGCATTAGAGGGCATTCCAAACACAGCACCAACTTTCTGCCGCCCATCTTTCCCTCCTTCACCTGGGTGGCCGCGCACCATTCCGCGAGATGCGCAAGCGTGAGCGGAATCTATTAATACAAAACTATATGGTATAAAATAATCACAATCTAAATGACATTTCTCTACTATGAAAACAAAAACACTATTTTTCATCACTTTATTATTCCATCCTATATGGGACCTATGTGCTCAAACCGACAGCAACATGTATAACATCCCCTCAATGGACATCATCGAAAACAATCTGGAAGAAACTTTGGACGATGAAAACATATCCGCGGACGATTTATTGGAAGAACTGGAAGCATTGGGCACAAGCAAGCCCAACCTTAACAAATTGGATTATGAAGTAGCTGTAAGGGTATTAGAACTATCTGATTATCAATATTATCAATTGCAACTCTATTTGGAGAATTACGGGGCTTTGGCGAGCATTTACGAGTTGGACGGCATGGACGGTTTCGGGCAGAAGGAGCGAGAGCGGCTGGAGCGACTTGTGGTTGTGGCTCCAGCACCTGAAGGTTCATCCTTTTTCAAAGATTTTTTCAAGAAGGGCAAATCCAAGCTTCTGGTACGATACCAGCAGATACTGGAACGACAGGCGGGATATGACACCTCCCGTGCCACGCATTATGACGGGTCGCCCATCCGTGCGATGTTTCGATACTCCTTTGAGACGCAAAACAAGTTTTCATTGAAGATTTCGGGCGAGAAGGATCCTGGAGAGCAGTTTTTCAGGGGAAAACAGCGATACGGATTCGATTTCTATTCAGGATCGGCATCCATCAAAGACATCGGGATACTAAAACATGCTGTGATAGGCGATTACCGACTCAACTTCGGGCAGGGGCTCGTGCTGGGCTCGTCGCTGCTGTCGGGGAAAGGCGGAGGAGTGGAATCGGTGCGCAGGTTCACCACGGGCATCCGGGCCATCGCGCCCACCAGCGAGGGCGACTTCCTCCGGGGCACGGCCGTGAACCTGGGGCACGCCAACGCCCAAGGCACCCTCTTCGCAGGCCGCTCCTTCGGCAGCACCAACAATGCGCTGGGCGCAGACTTCTCCTTCCGGCGCAAACTGTTCCGCGTCGGCGCACGGTTTGCGGCCTACAGCCGCACCGACACCAGTGGCACATCCCTCGCCGAACGGTTCACATCAAGCTGGAAACCAACCGGTTTCAATGTGGGCGCAGATTACCAGGCCATCCTGTTCAAACACCTGATATTCGGAGAGTTGGCGTTCAACCAAGACGGAGCGCTCGGGCTTTTGCAAGCCGCTGCATTCAACATCACCCCCATCCTGAAAATCGCTGCCATCTTCCGCCATTATGGCAAACGCTATACCAACCCTTTGGGGCACGCCTTCGGCAGCAACTCCCAAAACGCCGGCGAGACGGGACTCTATCTGACCGGCAGCTACATCCTGTCGCGGCGCATCACACTGGACTTTTTCGCCGACTACTACCGCCTTACCACACTCACCTACCGCACCGACGCCCCGATTCAGGGATTGGACTTGGGCATTTCGGGGCTGATCAACCTCCACCGAAACAGCAACTTGCAACTAAAGTACACTTTCCGCGACAAACCGGAAAACAACGGTGAATCAACTTATTACAAAGAGATAAAGGAGCACCGGAGGCACAAACTGCGCCTCATTTGGTCGAATACTCCCCTACCGAACCTGAAGCTGAAAACCGAACTGGATTGGATTCGGAACCAATACCCCATGAGCCGTGAACACTATACCGGATTGTTGCTGTATCAGGACATCGGCATAACTTTCAACAAGCCCGACATTGCCTTGCATGCGCGCGTAGCATACTTTGACACAGACCGTTACGATGAGCGTTTATATGCGTACGAAAACGATGTGTATTACGCTTTCAGCATCGGCTCCTACTATTACAAAGGGGTTCGGGGCTATTTTGTCGTACGCTACAAATACAAGTGGCTGAGTATTTGGTTGCGGTTAGCACACACCTATTACATTGACCGACAAATCATTAGCAGTGGCCTCACGCAAATTGACAAGCCGCACAAAACGGAAGTGAAGGTACAGGTGATGTGTAATTGGTAATCAAAAGATATCCGAATGAGTTCCCGTGTCCAACAACATTATCTTTTGATTATTGTCTTGTTCCCAGACCAATAACCAATCAGATTCAATGTGACACTCCCAAATGTTTTTATTAGGAAATCCTGATAGTTTATGAGGTCGATAAGATGCATGGAGAGAACCATTTTCTGCAAGCAGATTCAACACGACACGCAGGGCTTCCATCGGATAGCCCCGTTTCAAACACCGCTTAAACGCTTTTTCAAAGCGATGGGTGGTAA